>SAMEA3387494__coassemble_1815_pt1 | contig 63517 bp, 55 predicted proteins | sample SAMEA3387494__metabat2_high_PE_044 | metagenome-assembled genome bin SAMEA3387494 (sample SAMEA3387494) | Felis catus | biome: Faeces | place: United Kingdom | collected 2012
CCCTATTCCTCATATCTTTTTATTCTTTTGTCCAATATGTATTGTAGTGCTACACTCCGTCTTCGATTTTGACAGCGCAGCTCTTGCCTAAACTGTCGACAAAGGATATAATAAAGGTGTATCTGCTTTTTTCACTTATAGAAAGGAACGAATCAATATGAAACTTGGTATCGTGGGTCTGCCGAACGTCGGCAAGAGCACACTTTTTAATGCAATCACCAACGCAGGCGCACAGTCTGCCAACTACCCCTTCTGCACCATCGAACCAAACATCGGCACCGTTGCTGTTCCCGACCACCGTCTGGATGCACTGGCAAAGATGTACGACCCGGAAAAGATTACCCCTGCCGTCATCGAATTTGTGGACATCGCAGGTCTGGTCAAGGGCGCTTCCAAGGGCGAGGGTCTGGGAAATAAATTTCTCTCCAACATCCGTGAGGTGGATGCCATCGTCCACGTCGTCCGCTGCTTTGAGGACGGAGAGATTGTCCATGTAGAGGGCAGCATCGGTCCGCGCCGCGACATCGAGGTCATCAATCTGGAGCTGATCTTCTCCGACCTGGACATTCTGGACCGACGCATCGACAAAGCGGTCAAGGCTGCTAAAGGTGACAAAAAATATCTGGCAGAGGTCGATCTGCTCAACCGCGTCAAAGCCCATCTGGAGGAAGGCAAATCCGCCCGCAGCATGGACTTTACCGACGAGGAAAAACAGATTATGGCGGACATCCCGCTGCTTTCCAACAAGCCAATCATCTATGTTGCCAACATGAGCGACAACGACTTCAACGGCAAACTGGACTCCAACCCCTTCTATAACGAGGTGCTGGAGGTTGCCCGCGAAGAAAACTCGGAGGTCGTTCCGATCTGTGCCCGTCTGGAGGAGGAAATCTCCGATATGTCCACCGAGGACAAGATGATGTTCCTGGAGGAGCTGGGCTTGCAGGAATCCGGTCTGGACCGTCTGATCAAGGCTGGCTACCACCTGCTCGGACTCATCTCCTACCTCACCGCAGGCAAACCGGAGGTCCGCGCATGGACCATCACCCGCGGCACCAAAGCACCGCAGGCTGCCGGCAAGATTCACAGCGACTTTGAGCGCGGCTTCATCCGTGCAGAGGTCATTTCCTTTGAGGACCTGATTGCCAACGGCTCCATCGCTGCTGCCAAGGAAAAGGGTCTGGTCCGCTCCGAAGGCAAAGAATATGTGATGCAGGACGGCGACGTTGTTCTCTTCCGCTTCAACGTATAAATCCAAAACAGCAGCCCTCGACCGATTTTGCATCGGTCGAGGGCTTTTTCTTTGCGCGTTCTTATCTGCCTGGATTGATTTTCTTTTCTTCCCTGTGTTACACTGAAAACAGCCCATCCAACTGGTTGTACATCCAGGAGGTGTCTTGATGAAAACCTTTTCTCTTCTTGCCCTGATTTGGACCCTCTACTATCTGGCAAAACGCATCACCGGAAACCTGTTGACCACTGCCGACCTGGTGGTATGCGGCTGTGTCCTGCTTTTTTGCATCGGCAATCTGCTGGTTGCCATCTATCAGAAATATCGGACATCCCACTCCAAAAAGGAGGACTCCCATGGAAGATAAAAACCGCAGGCTCGAAGAGCTTCTGCAAACGCCCTGCTATTCCATTGATTTTCTGCCGCAGCCGATACCGCCGGCTGCCCTTTCGCAGTTTCGCACCATACAGCACCACCTGCTCAACAGTGAAAAACGGCAGGAAATCAAAAATCGAATCGTCAATATCCTCCTCAAGCTGCTCTGTTTTTTTCCTGCCTGCGTCCTGTGGGACGGCTGGAAGGAACAGCCCAACCCACAGTTGATTGAACAGGCGGTCGACACCGTCATGGAAAACCACTCCGGCTCACTGTACCTGCTGTTTTGGCAGGAGGAATCGCTGCTGGTCTTTGAATGGGATGCCCTCAGCCTTTCCCTCTACCATCCGTCGCAGCAGCTGCTCAACTTGGCGCAGACGATTGCCCGCTCCGAAGGCTTTTTCCTGTACCAATCCTGACGATTCAATCGTTCTATCTGCCAACAGCCAAAAGCCGATGTGACAAATTGTCACATCGGCTTTTATTTTGCATTGCATCCGCCTTACAGAACAACGATGGCTTTTTCCTGCTTTTTGACCACTCTGCCCACGATGGCATTGCAGATGGTCACCCCTTTGAGCTTTTCCACCAGCTCATACGCCTTTTCCTCCGGCAGCGAAATCAGCAGACCGCCCGAGGTGATGGGGTCCACCAGCAAATCCTGGATGTGCTGCGGCACGCTGTCGGCAAATTGAACGTCGTCCTTTACAAATACCAGGTTGTTGTATGCACCCGATGGGATGATACCCATTTTGGCAAAGTCGATTGCCGCCTCGATGATTGGAATGTCCTTGCTGAACAGCTCGATGGTCACATCGCTTCCCTTTGCCATCTCGCTGGCGTGTCCTACCAAGCCAAAGCCGGTGACGTCGGTGCAGGCGTTTGCGCCCACTTCCATCATCACATCCTTGCCGTACTTGTTGAGGGTCGCCATCGCTTCCACCATCTGGTCATAGGTCTGCTGATCCAGCAGCTGCGCTTTGTTCGCGGTGGTCAGCACGCCGATGCCCAAAGGTTTGGTCAGCACCAGCAGGTCGCCTTCCTTGCAGTTGCTGTTTTCCATTACATGGTCGGGATGGATGAAGCCGGTGACGCACAGTCCATACTTCGGCTCAGAATCCTCGATGGTGTGCCCGCCGGCAATGATGGCTCCGGCTTCCTTGACCTTGTCCGCGCCGCCCTGCATGATTTTTGCCATAATATCCATCGGCAGGCAGGTCGGGAAACAGATCAGATTCATCGACAGCGTCGGGTCTCCGCCCATTGCGTAAATATCGCTGAGGGAATTGGCTGCCGCAATCTGACCAAAGGTATATGGGTCGTCCACGATCGGAGGGAAAAAGTCCACGGTCTGCACGACCGCCAGGTCATCTCGAACCTTATAGACCAAGGCGTCGTCGCTGGTGTCAAAACCTACGATCAATTTTTCGTCGGTAAATTTCGGTAACTGGTGCAGAACCTGCGCCAGGGCCTGTGGGCCTATTTTAGCTCCTCAGCCTGCCCCTTTTGTCATCTCGGTAAGGCGTCTTGTTTCTGCCATACTTTTTTCCTCCTTTAGTCGTTCGCGGGTAATTCCTACTAATTCAGTATACCCTCCTGTGTATCGTTTGTCAAATGGATTTTCTTTCAATCTTATCGCTGTCTTATAGATAATTTGTATATATTCCTACTTTGTTTATATCCAAAAACAATAATATGCCCTGTCGATTCAGTTCCATTTCCTATCGAAATATGTTATAATGAAGGTGTTCTCATTTGTTTTTTCAATTACTACCATAGAAGAAACGAGGTCTCATTTTATGGATTTCAAACAGCTGGAAGCTTTTGTCTATGTCGTCAAGCTCAAAAGCTTCTCCAAGGCTGCACAGCGTATCTATCTGACCCAGCCAACCATCAGCGCCCACATCAACTCCCTGGAAAAGGAGCTTGACACCAAGCTGATTGAACGCGGCACCAAGTATGTCTACCCCACCAAGCCGGGAAGCATCCTGTACCAGTATGCCATCAAAATGCTCAACCTGCGCGACGATGCCTGCTGCTCGGTCAAAAACTACAACAAGGAGCTAAAAGGCACCCTATCCATCTGCGCTTCCACCGTTCCTTCCCAGTACATTTTGCCTAAGGTGGTCTCTGCCTTCCGCGAGGAGTACCCGCACGTCACCTTCAACATCCAGCGGCAGGACAGCGAACTGGTGGTGGAAAATATTGCCAAGGGGATGGCGGACATCGGTTTCTGCGGAACCGATACACACAATCCCGACTGCGTGTTCGAAAGCTTCATCAAGGACCATCTGGTCATCATCACCCCGAACACCGAGCGCTTCCGCCAGATGCAGAGCAGCGGCATGAAGGCAGAGTTTCTAAAAAATGAGCCGATCATCCTGCGGGAAGACGGCTCGGGCACCCGCAAGGAGATGGAGCATTTTCTGACCAAGGCGGGTATCGACATCGGCGAGCTGAAGGTGGCAGCCCAGTTCAACGACCCGGACAGCATCAAGCATTCGGTCAGCCAGGGCATGGGCATCTCCATCATCTCCAAAACGGCGGTGGAGGACTATGAAAACTTTGGTCTGCTGCTCAGCTTCGACCTCAGCGGCATCTCGATGGACCGTTATCTCTACATCGTCAGCCACAAAAACAACCCGCTGCCTTTCATCGGCGAGGTGTTTCTCAATTTCGTGAAGATGTACTACGACAAATAGTCGTGACAAGTAGTCGTGACAAAGAATCATTTCAATTTTCGGTAAGGTTTATTTGAGTTTTGTATTTGTAAAATGGAGGAAAGCAATTTATGTCCCACATCGTTTTGGCAAAAGCATGGAACAATGGAAAATTTCTGCCCAACGGCGGCGGATACGGCATCCGTCTGACCAACTATTTTAAGGATGAATACCTGGACATCAACTGGGTTTCCATCACCCTGGAGCTGGAGGGCTGGGAAAAACAGGTCGAGCTTGCCATCAACACCGATGCCTTCTGGAGCCATGGAAGAGAGCTGCGCAGCGGCGTCATCGGAAAATGGCTGATTGCAAACGGAAAAGCAAGCTGGACAGCCGGACAGGAGCCGGAAATCTTTCTGCGTCCGCTGGGCGGCAGATACTTCGCCGCTTCTCTTCATGCAGAAGCACCCACCGACAGCGTGGATGCCATTCTGGCAGCTACACAGCCGCTGGATGAATAAAATCGAACCAAACGGCAGACCGTATCCGGTCTGCCGTTTTTTTATTCCTTGAGCAGCTCGTCGAGTACCTTCTTCGGCGCGCGCATAAATCCCTGATAAAACCGAAACAGGTCGGTACTTTCATACGGCAGCTGTTCAAATGCCCTTCCCTTTTCCCGACGCAGCTGCCAAACCTGTGCATACGGATAGCTGAGCAAAATCGGTGAATGGGTGCTGATTAAAAACTGCGAGTGTTTGCCGACCAAGCGGTGTATCAGCCGCAGCAGTGCCAGCTGATTGACAGGAGAAAGTGCCGCCTCCGGCTCATCGAAGATGTATAAGCCATCTCCGCCAAATCGATTTTGTACCAGCGCCAAAAAGGATTCCCCATGCGACCGGCTGTGAAGCGACACTCCGCCGTAGCTTTTCAGCAGCTCCTTGTCCATCCGGTCGATGTCGGTCGCTACATTATAAAAGCTCTCTGCCCGCAGAAAGTAACCATCCTTCGGTCGATAAATTCCTCGGGTTAAGTGAGTATAGGCGTACAGCTGCGAATGGCTGTCGCAGGTGGAAAAGGAAAAATTCCGACTACCGCCCTCGGGATTAAAGCCTGCTGCCACTGCGATTGCCTCCAATATCGTCGATTTTCCGCTGCCGTTTTCTCCGGTCAAAATCGTGACCGGCTCTTCCAGTTCGATTTTTCCGCACTCCGCCACCGCTTCAATATCAAACGGGTATCCCCTCTTTTCCTCCGGCAATTCAAACCACACCGATTGGATAAAATTTCGTTTTTCCCAAAAAGCTTTTTCTTCCATTTTGCTCTCCTTACTTTTCCACATTTCCCCGTTGGAATTGTGGAAATCCCGCTCCTGCGAAAATTAACAGTTCATTCTTTGATTTTATATTACAAAACGTATAAAATAGAATTGACCCCATTTTGCAGTTCGGCAGCACCCGCTCCTGGGGAAACGGCGCTGCAATCCATTTATAGAAAGGACGATCACAAATGACGATGCCTGATTTGACTGCAACCTCCCTTGTTCTGGAAGGCGGAGGCTTTCGCGGAATCTATACCAGCGGCGTACTGGATTATTTTATGGAGCAAGGTCTTTATCTGCCACAGGTCTACGGCATCTCTGCCGGTGCGCTCAACGCACTGGGCTACGCTGCCAAACAGCCCGGCAGAACCGCACAGATCAATTTCCGCTTCTGCCATGACAAACGTTACATCAGCGTCCACAATATGATTAAATATCGCTGCGCCTTCAACCTGGAATTTATCTTCGACACCATCCCCGAGCGCTATATCCCTTTTGACTATTCTACCTTCTTTTCCTCTCCGGTGCAAATCCACGTCGGCGCGACCAATCTTTTAACCGGACGCTGTGACTTCTTTGGAAAAGACCAGATGGACAAAAAGCTCTTTCCTGCCCGGGCGTCGGCTGCCCTGCCGTTGTTTTCCTACATCCTCTACCTCAACGGCGTGCCGTATCTCGACGGCGGCATCGCCTGTCCCATCCCGATTGCCCGTTCGGTCCGCGACGGCAACAAAAAGCACGTCATCATCCTGACCCGAAATGCCTCCTTTGTCCGCAAGCCAACCTCCCATATGCACCTGATTCGCCAGGTTTACCGCCAATACCCCAACTTCATTGCCACAGAGGAAAAACGCCACCTCATCGACCGCCGCCAGCGCAGCAGCTGTGCGCTGTTGAGCAAAACCGGACAAGCCTTTGTCCTGCAACCCAAGCAGCCGCTCACCATCAGTGCCATGCGTGCCGACGAGCAGTCTCTGCGCGAACTGTACATCCAGGGATATGAGGAAGCCAAGGAAGCCTTCCCGCAGCTGATGGAATTTCTTTTCTCTCCTGCGCAGTAAGCCCTATTACAAAGAAAATACGCTAACTAAAAAAGGAGCCTGACGGCTCCTTTTTTACTGTTCTTTTTTTCGGTTATCCACCAGCTGCGTCAGGTGCATCGGTCTGCCCTCAAAGCAAACAATCCAGTCGGCAGCCTGTGCCTGTGCGCGGTCATGGGTAATCCAAAATGCCAGCGCACCTCTGACCCTCTCCCGAATCAACGCCAATGTTTGCGCTGCTGCCTGCTCATCCAAGCCCTTCAGCGGTTCATCCAGCAGGTACACCGTCCGGCTGCCGTACTGCTTTCCGTAAGCAAAGGCGCGCGCAATCGCTACCCTGCGCTGCATCCCGCCGGACAGCTCCTGTGGCAGGGCATCCTCCCAGCCTGCCAAACCCAGCTGCTCCATCATCTGACAAATCCATCGGTCATCCGGCTGCTCCATCACCAGCCGGATATTTTCCCTTGCCGTCAGCTGCGGCACCAGTCGGTCCTCCTGAAACACATAGGCAAATTTTCTGTCCTCCAGCCCTTCTATCCTTCCGCTGTCCGGCTTGAGCAGCCCGCAGAAGAGGTTCAACAGGGTGGTTTTTCCGGTGCCGGAGGGAGCAAAGATACAGACCAGCCCGCTGTCGGGCAGCGTCAGGTTCAGATGCTCCAGCACACGCACGCCGTCATACTGCAAGGTCAAATCACACAGCTGCATCCCGCTCGCCGCCTTTCCTTCTTTTTTGGACGCGGTCGGTCACCCACAGCAGCAGCCGTTCCAACGCCACCGACAGCAGGATGATGACCAGCGTCCATGCAAACAAATCCGCCGTTTCCAGATACACCTTCGACTCATAGATTTTGGTCCCGATGGCAGTCAGCGGTCTGCCCAGCACCTCGGCAGCGATGCCCGATTTCCACGCAAGTCCCAGCGCACTGCTGACTGCCGACAGGAAAAAAGGCAGGATTGCCGGCAGATAACAGCAGCGGAAGGTTTTCCAGCCGGAAAGCTCGAACACCTTTGCCATCTCCAACAGCTTCGGGTCCGCGGCAGCAATCCCCTGACAGAGATTGTTGTAGACCAGCGGCAGCACCATGATAAAGGAGATGAGGGTAGCCAGCTGCTCGGTTTTGACCCACACCAACGCCAGGATGATAAAGGAGGCGACCGGAGTGGATTTGAGCACCCCGACCATCGGACGGACCATCGCCTGCACAAACTGCCATCGCCACGCTGCTGCCGCCAGCAAAACACCGGCTGCCACCCCTGCGGCAAAGCCCAGCAGGATGCGGCACAGGGAGGTCAACACCGTATACCAGAACTCCCCTTCCCCGCACAGTTGCCAGAGCCTTTGCAGCACCGCCACCGGCGAGGGCAGCAGCAGCGGAATGTTCACCGCCATCGCTGCCAGCTGCCAGATCAGCACCCAAAGCATCACCGCAGTCGGCTGCATCCACCGCCGCGGCAAGGAAACTTTATCGGTTGTAGTAGAAGTTTGCATCAGGAAGTTTTCCTCCTACCGATTTTGGATTTGCCTGATACAGCACCTCCAGAAATCCGCCTGCAATCTGCTGCATCTGCTCGCCCTGCACAAAGACGATGTTGCACGCCGGGATTGCCTTGCGTGCCACCGGTGCCTTGACAATGTTGTACTGTTCTGCCAGCTGGGCTGCGTGCTCCAGTCCCTCTGCGCTGGTCACCGTCTGGACCGAGCGTTCATACTCGTCCAAAAACAGGTCCAACGCTTCCTTGTTCTGCTGTGCAAATTCGGTGCGTACCACTACGCAGCCCATGGTCAGTCCGCTGGCTCCGTCGGTCGCCTTGTCCCATTCTTCAGTCATATCCAGTGCGACCCGCAGCGTTTCGTTCTGTCCCATCACCGAGGTCACAAAGGGCTGTGGAAGCAGCGCCACCTGCGCTTCGCCGGAAGCCAGCAGCGGCGCGATCTCACTGTTATCGGTCTTATAAACAACGGTAACATCCTCGCCCACCGTCAGCCCGTTCTTTTCCAGTACCAGATTGAGGGCATACTCCGGTGTAGAGCCCTGTCCGGTGGAGTAGATGGTCTTGCCCTTGAGGTCTGCCACCGACTGGATGCTTTCGCCTGCTTCCACGATGTACAGCACACCCATCGTGTTCAGCGCTGCCAGCTGCACGCCGCCCTGTGTTTTGTTATACAGGGTAGCTGCCACATTGGTCGGCACCGCTGCGATGTCCAGCTCACCGGACACCACCTTGGCAACCACCTCGTCCGGTGCGGTTGCAAGGGTGACCTGATAATCGTTTGCTGCTTCTCCCTTTTCGTTCTGCTCCAGCAGCTCCAACATTCCCAATGCGGTCGGACCGCTCAGCGCTGCCAGATTGACCTTCGTTTTCTCTGTTGGTTCCTCGACTGGTTTTTCTTCTGGCGTTTTTGCTGGCTGTTCAGCCACCTGTTCTTCTGTCGACTGCGGCTGTGTTTGTTCCTTCTCGGTGCTCTGAGAGCAGGAAATCATCGAAAGTCCCATCGCCAAAGCAAGGGCTACTGCCAATATTCTTTTCATTTTCATGGATCATTTCCTCTTTTCCCGGGAAATATCTGGTTCTTCCATCAGCTGGATGACCCTGCCTTCCCGTTTGATTACTCCGTTCTGTTCCAGCTGCTGCACCACGCGGTACAACGAAGTCCTGCCAATGTTGAGCACCTCGGAGAGCTTAACCATCGACACCCCTTCACACCGCTGCTGTGGCTGCTGACGAAGGAAGGACAGCAGCGTCTGCTCGGCATTGGGTGCGGTAAAGCTGGCAATCCTTCGGTTCAGAAACTGGATTCTGTCGGACAGAAAGCGGATGTAGTTGAGAGATACCTGCGGATTTTCCAGCAGACGCTGCATTGCCTCAAGGGACAAAAACAACACCTTGCAATCGGTCCTTGCCCGAACGGTGGTGACATACTGCTCCCGCTGCACAAACAGCGCGGCTACACCAAAACATTCCCCTGCCGAAAGCTGGTTGAGAAGCACCTGATCCCTCTCCACCACTGCTTTGCCGCGCAGAAGGATGCCCAGACTTTTGCTGTAATGCGCCGGAGAATAAATTTCCTCCCCCTTTGCAAAGCAGCGGCTCTGTCCGTTCTGCTGCAAAAACAATTCTGCCCAGCAGCTGTCCACTCCCTCAAAGAGCATACAATCCAACGCCTTCTGAAATTCCGCCTTCGATTCCTTCAAATTGATCCACCTTCCTCTTGATAAATTGTTCCATTTGGTACAATTTATTGCGCTTTTATTGTACTGTCTCCGAACGAAAATGTCAATATCCTTTGTTCTGTTTTATCATCTGCCAGAAAAAACAGGAGCCTTTCCATAAAGGCTCCTGTAAAAACATTCTTCTTTTTAACGGTTGAAGGGCGCTTCCTCCTCGGCGCGCTCCCGCAGGTCAAATTCACGGTCGATTTCCGCAAAGATGTACTGATACATTTCACGCGCCATCCGATAAAAATTGCGCACCATCTTATAGGTATATTCTCGCTCGATGTCTGCCGGATACCTGGTTTCGATGTAGCACTGGTTTAAGTCTGCACTTTCATCAAACCACTGGTGAAAGCCCTTGTCGTACTTCTTTGCCTGCCGGCAAAGCCAGGTCAGGTTGTGTCCGTCCACCAGCACATCCGACTTGAGCAGGATATATGCTTTCAGCGCCTTTTCAATCGCCTGCTGACAATGAAAGGCACTCAGACGGTAGCAGCGGTCATCCTCGGAAAGGATTTTGGCTGCAATCAAATCCTGACTGGAATGCTCCAGCCAGTCGTAGTACCGACGGCTGTCATTGCCGTTGTGCATCCTGGAACGGTTACCTCCCATAGCGCACCCTGCCCTTCTGACTGATTCGGTTTGCAAATGCACTCAGCTGCTCGGACAACTCTTTAAATTCCTCGTCGGTATACAAAATGATGTCGTACGGAATTTCGCTGTCCACCTCGTCATAGATGCGGGTAAGCATCTTTTTCTTGTCTGGAATATTGCCCACGATGCACAGTTTAAAGGAAATCAGATGACCGTCCATATCGTACTTGGTATTGTATTCGATTACTTTACTTGGAGAAAACAGTTCGACGATTTTGTCCACCGTCTCTTCAATCACCTGGTCCTTGTGTTCTTCCATCGCTACACGCACTTCCTTTCTCAACCATCACAGATAATCATTCGGGTCGATGTCGTCCAGCGTATCCACCACGATATTGTCCTTTTTGGTCGGCTTTGGCGGCAGACCGTGGCGGCGGCGCCAGCGATTTTCTTTTTCTTCCTCGCTGAGTCCTTTGTCCATGCACAGCACAAACAGCACCAGGCTGAGCAAAAACAGCAGCGCGCTGATGCTGGTCAGCCGTTCAAAGTTGATGGGACCGTACTGCGCAAAATCAGAATACCCCAGTTTTGCATCCACTCCCAGCACCGCCATCACCTCGCCGTCGGCGTTGCGCAGCGGCAGATAGGTGATGATATAGCTGTCGTCCAAAATATCCGGCACATACGTTTCCTTTCGCCGTCCTTCAAACTGCTCCTGCAAAATGGAGATACAGCGGCGGGTATAACGCTCGTCGGTATATTCTTCTCCAATGGCGTGGTAATCCACACCCGCCTGCAAATCCTTTGCATAATCTGCATCTGCCAGATATGCGATTCTTCCTTCCAAGCCCTGATACAGGATATACGCCCGGTCGTAGGAAAGGGTCTGCTTGGCACGGGAAAGAAAGCCGCACAGATTCTGATAAAAGACCGTTTCGCTCGGGTAATCCAGCAACGACTGAATGCGCAGTCCGTTATAATATTCCATCGACATAGCCAGCGAGCTTGCCTCTGAAAGCGACTGCTCTCCAAGCGAGGTGACCGCATCCCGTTTTCGGTTGAGCGGAATTGCCACCGAAAGGATTGCCACCACCGCCGACAGCAGCACCACCGTCAGCAAAATTCCTCTGACCCGTCTGGAGGTCATCAGACGGTTTAACATAGTTATCATTCCTTTATATCACGATTCGAACCAAATTCACAGGCAGCATCGGTCTGCCTTTAGACTATTATACCATCTTCGGCGGTATTACTCAATCAAAACCCGCATTTTCTTGCAACAATGCCGCCTGTTTCACGTTGCATCCCTTCCCTTTTTTTGATACAATAGGAGCGAATAGCATTGTGCTTAAAACCGTTTTGATAAATTGACGATGCCGCACAAATCCCTGCTTCTATCTGAATTCCTTATGAAAGGTGCGATACAACTATGAGCGTAAACTCCCAACTGTTAAGAAAAATCCCGAAGGTGGACGAGCTGCTGCGTCTGCCTGAGCTGTCTGAGCTGTCCTGCCCGCACACTATCCTGACCGAATCGGTCCGTGAAACCATCGACCGGGTACGCCAGCAGATTCTGTCCGGCGAACAGCCTTCCTTGGAGGCAGAGCAGCTGTGCCGGCAGGTGCTCGCTCTGGTACACAAAAAAACGACCATGAGCCTGCGTCCGGTCATCAACGCGACCGGCATCGTCCTGCACACCAACCTGGGACGTGCCCGCCTGAGCGATGCCGCTGTCGAGGCAATCCACAGCGTTGCACAGGACTACAACACCCTGGAATACAACCTGGAGAAAGGCTCCCGCGGCAGCCGTTACTCCCATGTTGAAAAGCTGATTGCCAAGCTGACCGGCACCGAGGCTGCCATGGTGGTCAACAACAACGCCGCAGCCGTCATGCTGGTACTCAGCACCATGACCAAAGGAAAAGAGGTCATCACCTCCCGCGGCGAGCTGGTCGAGATTGGCGGCGCCTTCCGCGTACCGGAAATCATGCAGCAGAGCGGTGGCACCCTGGTGGAGGTCGGAACCACCAATAAAACCCACCTGTCCGACTATCAGAACGCCATCACCGAAAACACCGGCGCTTTGCTGAAGGTCCACACCAGCAACTTTAAGATTATGGGCTTCTGCGAAGAGGTTTCGCTGGAAGAGATGGTCGAGCTGGGTCATCAGCACAACATCCCGGTCATCTACGACCTTGGCTCCGGCGCGATGGTCCGCCTGTCCGACTACGGTATCCAGGATGAGCCAAACGTTCTGGATTCGGTCAAATCCGGCGCTGACATCATCAGCTTCTCCGGCGACAAGCTGCTGGGCGGTCCACAGGCAGGCATCATCATCGGACGCCGCGAATATATCGAGGCAATGAAGAAGAACCCGCTCACCCGCGCCTTCCGTATCGACAAGCTCACCCTTGCCGCACTGGAAGCTACCCTGCGGGAATATCTGGACCCTCAAGAGGTCATCCACCGCAACCCCACCCTGCGGATGATCACCGCCACCATGGACGACCTGGTGCCGATGGGTCAGCAGCTGCTGGAAGCGCTTCAAAAGGTCTGCGACGGCAGCTACCGCGTCACCCTGACCGAAGATTTCGGACAGGTCGGCGGCGGCTCGGTGCCAACCCAGATGATTCGCAGCTCGGTGGTCGCTGTCGAACCGACCCGCATCTCTTTGGATTTGCTGGAAACCCGCCTGCGCGAGCACGACCCGCTGCCGGTCATCGCACGCATCTCCAAGGACCGCCTGCTGCTGGATGTGCGCACCATCGAATCCCGTCACTTTGATTATGTTGCCCAGAGCATCCTGGACTGCTGTTCCAAATAGTTCTTTCTCACCCGACCCTGTCCTGCAAAGGGCAGCTTTCACAAAGGAGCCACGCACATGAAAAATATCATCATCGGTACCGCCGGACACGTTGACCACGGCAAAACTGCCCTGATCAAGGCATTGACCGGCATCGAAACCGATCGCATCAAGGAAGAAAAGAAACGCGGTATCACCATCGAGCTGGGCTTTGCCTACCTCGACCTGCCCGACGGCGAAAAGGCGGGCATCATTGATGTGCCGGGGCATGAAAAGTTTGTCAAGAATATGCTAGCAGGCGCAGGCGGCATCGACCTTGCCCTGCTGGTTGTCGCCGCAGACGAGGGCTTTATGCCGCAGACCCGCGAGCATCTGGGCATCCTGTCGCTGCTGAACATCTCGGAGGGCATCATCGTCGTCACCAAAAAGGACATGGTCGATGAGGACTGGCTGGAAATCGTCTGTGATGAGGTCCGCCAGGAGGTGCAGGGCACCTTTTTGGAAAATGCGCAGATCATCCCTGTTTCCTCCTACACCGGCGAAGGCATCGAACAGCTGCGGCAGGCTATCTTTACCATGATCGACCAGAAGACCCAGATCAAAAATCTGGATGTCCCCTTCCGCATCCCGGTCGACCGCATCTTCTCGGTGGAGGGCTTTGGTACTGTCATCACCGGCACTTTGATTGAAGGAACGATGAAGGTCGGCGACCCGGTCACCGTCTATCCGTCCCGCATCGAAAGCCGCATCCGCAACCTGCAGGTCCACTCGCAGGATGTGCAGGAGGCATACGCCGGTCAGAGGGTCGCTGTCAATCTGGCGGGACTGAAAAAGACCGACCTCAACAAGGGTGACGTCATTGCTGTGCCCGACTCGATGCACACCACCATGATGATCGACATCCACCTCACCGTCCTCAAGGACTGCGACCGTGAGATTCGCAACGCCACCCGCCTGCATCTCTACCACGGTGCGCGGGACATCCTGTGCAAGATCGTCCTGCTCGACCGCGACAGCGTGGGCGCCGGCGAAAGCTGTTACGCGCAGCTGCGCCTGGAGGAGGAGATCGCTGTCAAGACCGGCGACCGCTTTGTCCTGCGCTTCTACTCTCCGGTGGAAACCATCGGCGGCGGTGTCATCCTCGACTCCAACCCTTTTAAGCACAAACGCAACGATGCGGCTGTGCTGGAATCGTTAAAACTCAAGGAAGGCGGCTCCGACCGCGAAAAGATCAGCGCTGCCCTGCGGGATTATTCTGCCCGCTTTGAAACGCTCGACTTTTTGCAGATTCAAACCGGCATCCCCAAAGAGCAGTTTGACCAGCAGATCAACAAGCTCATCAAGGACAAGGTTGCCTTCCGCGTCAGCGACAACGTGGTCATCCACACCGACTACCTCAACCGCTTAAAGGACAGCGCCGTCAAACTGCTGGAAAGCTACCACAAGGAAAATCCTCTGCGTGAGGGCATGAAGAAGGACGAGTTCCGCAACAAGCTCATCAAGTACGAGGACATCTCGGTGGTGGATAAGATCACCGATTCGCTGGTCAACCGCAAGGTGCTCAAGTATGTCAACAACTGCGTTGCCCTTGCCGACTTTGAGGTACAGCAGGACAACAACCAGCAGGAGATTGAAAACGCCTTTTTGCAGGGCGGCTTCTCCCCTGAATCGCCCGACCAGATTGCTGCCCGCTTCCCGAAGGTGAAAAACTTTAAGCAGGTGCTGGAATCGCTGGTCAACACCGGTAAACTGGTGCGTGTGGATGAAAAGATTCTGCTGCACGCCGACTACTACAACAAGGCGCTCACCCTTGCCAAGGAGCACGTCGACCAAAACGGTCAGATCACCTTAGCAGAGATGCGCGACCTGATGGGTGCTTCCCGAAAATTTGCCGTTGCCGTTCTGGAATACTGGGATAAACGCGGCATCACCAAAAAGGTCGGAGACGCCCGCACCTTTAAGTAAGGTTTTATCTTGTCCCATCACAAAGGGTCGTGTATCGCCAGCGATACACGACCCTTCTTTTCTTCTATGTTTTTATTCCTGCTGCTCCTGCGGCTCTTCATCTAAAATAGTCACGGTAACAGCAGCTCCTGCCGTACAGGGGCAGCTTCTAAAATCCTTCGTCAAATCCCCCGCTTCCATCTGCTGTCCGTCCACACCCAGTTTTGCCCAGAGGGTGACCTCTTCTCCGATAGCAAACGGCGTCTTCTCTTCGATTCTCCGACCAATCTCCGAACCCGCTTGTTCAAAATCGCTGTCAATTTTCTCAAAGCTTATTGAGGAAGGTCCTGTTCCGTCCATCGTATAAAACGTACATTCCTCGGTCGTCAGTCGTACTGCGAAGCGAAGTGATTGGGCGCCTGGTTTGATTTCATCAACCACCGACCCCTGACACTTCCACTCTCCGTCGCGATAGCTCCAAAGGGAAATCTTCCACTGCTTGGCATCCTCGTTGAGCTTTAGGTCAACAAACTGCAATTCGCTCTGGAACGGACGAAGCACCTCGGTGGTTTCCCGGGAAAAGCTGCTCGGCGCAACCGACAGCTCCGGCTTCTGCATCGAACAAGCACAGCAGGCAATCGACAAAGCTGCCGCCAATAAAATCCCTGCCCATCTTTTCATCATATGACCTCCCTTTTCCGGTTCTATATTTTGATTTTTATTCCTGCTGCTCCTGCGGCTCTTCATCTAAAATGGTCATTGTAACAGCAGCTCCTGCCGTACAGGGGCAGCTTCTAAAATCTTTTGTCAAATCCCCCGCTTCGATCTGCTGCCCGTCCACACCCAGTTTTGCCCAGAGGGTGACCTCTTCTCCGATAGCAAACGGCGTCTTCTCTTCGATTCTCCGACCAATCTCCGAACCCGCTTGTTCAAAATCGCTGTCAATTTTCTCAAAGCTTATTGAGGAAGGTCCTGTTCCGTCCATCGTATAAAACGTACATTCCTCGGTCGTCAGTCGTACTGCGAAGCGAAGTGATTGGGCGCCTGGTTTGATTTCATCAACCACCGACCCCTGACACTTCCACTCTCCGTCGCGATAGCTCCAAAGGGAAATCTTCCACTGCTTGGCATCCTCGTTGAGCTTTAGGTCAACAAACTGCAATTCGCTCTGGAACGGACGAAGCACCTCGGTGGTTTCCCGGGAAAAGCTGCTCGGCGCAACCGACAGCTCCGGCTTCTGCATCGAACAAGCACAGCAGGCAATCGACAAAGCTGCCGCCAATAAAATCCCTGCCCATCTTTTCATCGTAAGATCTCCCCTTTTTGCAGTTCTATGGCTTTATTCTAACAAAGATTTTTCCGAAACTCAATGGGCATATTCTACAATTACCGCAGTGTTTCTTTATTCATCCTCACTTTGCCGGAAACGGATTTGCCTTTGTCTTAACAAAGCCAAAAAGGAATCGACACTTTTTTGTGCAATCTTCCAATAATGCCGCCACAAAATAGAAACTTCTTGCCAATACTCTTTTTCTGTGTTATACTAGTTAAGCATTTGGGAGTGGATGGGTGCTGGTGTGCCCTCTGGTCTTCAAAACCAGTAATTGCAGTTAGTAGCTGCATAGGTGGGTTCAATTCCCACACATTCCCGCCAAAAGCTCATTCCAATTGGAATGGGCTTTTTCTTTTTAAAATCTCCGCAATAAAAAAAGAGGAACCGAAATCGGTTCCTCTTTTTTTACACAACTTACAGCTCGCTTGGTCCGTCGTATGGTTCAAATTCGCCGGGGAAGAGCATCTCTTCCACAATCTGCGCACAATCCATCACGCAGCCGCGGCAGGAGCGCAGGCGGTCGGTCTTGCCGTCGGTTCCGCGCAGGTCGGAGCAAATCATGCTGGTGTTCTTCTGCTCAAAGCGTTTTGCCATCTCTTTGCCCAGGTCAAAGGTTGCAAATTTGGATGCAGGCTGTGCGAGGTTAGCATCGGAATTTTTCAATCCTGCCAGCATCATCATACCGCATACGCTGCCGCAGGTCTGGAACATTCCTGCAATGCCCAGTCCATACGCCTCCGCTGCGCGGAAGGCGGTCTTTTCATCCATTCCCAACCGCTCGCAGTAGGTGCAGACGACCGCCTGACAGCAGTTATATCCGTCCTTGTGTTTCTGTGCTGCTTCCCAAACTTTACTTCTTTCCATTTTTCTCGTTCCTTTCTTGTTTCCCGTTTATAAACAAATTGCCGCAAACAGATACAAAAGTACCAGCATTGCCGCATTTGCCGCTGTAAAGATTCCCAAATAGGGCAAAAGTTTTGCCTGCGGGGTACGCGCATAGAGTTTAAAGGAAATCAGGCTTGCCAGCGAAGCCACCAGCGTCCCCAGACCTCCGATGTTGGTTCCCAGCAGCATCCCCTTTGCATCGCGGGTGAAATTGGACAGCAGCACCGCCGCCGGCACATTGCTGATGATCTGGCTGGATGCCACCGCGCACAGCATGGTGTTCCTTTCCATCACATTTCCCAGGAAATGCTGCACCGATGGGATAGCGCCCATATTCCCCGCGAAGATAAAAAAGCAGACAAAGGTCGCCAGCAGCCAGTAGTCCACCTTTTTGAGCACCGAACGGTCCGCCACAAGCAGAATCAGGACGGTGAGCAAAAAGGCAAGATGGCTCCCCACCAGATGCAGCACCGATAGCAGACTCAGCCCAAACAACGTAAGAAAAACTGCCAGCCTTTTGGGACTGCGGATGACCTCTTTGTGCTCAAAGCGCACCTCGATCTGTCTGTTTTTTCCCCACAGGCAGCAGATTGCCAGCAGGCAGAAGCTCAGCGCCACCACCGGAATCGTCACGGCAAAGAAGCTTGCCGCATCCATCCCGTAAAAGCTGCTCAGGTACAGATTCTGCGGATTGCCCACCGGCGTCAGCATACTGCCGATGTTGGCAGCAATCGTTTGCAGGGTCACCACCCATGCCAGCCGCTGCATTTGATTGGTCAGCTGTAAAACCAGCACTGCAAACGGCACAAAGGTAATCAGCGCCACATCGTTGGTAATCAGCATCGAGGCAAAAAACGGCAGCATCACCAGTGATAAGGTCAGCAGGCGGCTGCTTTTCCTGCCTGCCAGCATCCGCTGGGACAGCACCAGAAAGGTCCCCTCCTGCTGCATCCCTGCCACCGCCGCCATCAGACAAAACAGCAGCTCCAGCACACGAAGGTCGATATACTCCAGATACTGCGCCGAGGGCGGCACCCACAGCATCGAAACCACTGCACAGACAGCTGCAATGACAAAGACCGGCTCCTGCTTCAAAAATCGCTTACAATTTTGCATATTCCCTACTCCTCATTTCTCCCTACCAGTATAGCGCAGCTTTTCTTTGTATGCAACGAGTATTTTCCGAAAAAAAAGCACCCTTGTGGGTGCTTTTTTTGAAGAATTTGCCAAGATGGTTTAATGGAACTGGGAGGAATACAAGCCTGCATACACCCCGCCTTTTTTCATCAGCTGTTCGTGGTTACCCTGCTCGATGATGTCGCCGTGCTGAACGACCAGGATGGTGTCGGCGTTTTGCACGGTGGAAAGCCGGTGTGCAATGACAAAGCAGGTTTTATCCTTCATCAGGTTGCGCATCGCCGACTGAATCTGCATCTCGGTTCGGGTGTCCACATTGGAGGTCGCCTCGTCGAGAATCAGCATCTTCGCATCGGAAAGCATCGCGCGCGCGATGGTCAGCATCTGCTTTTGTCCCTGCGAGATGTTCAGACCATCTCCATTGACGATGGTGTCATAGCCATCCGGCAGGCTCATAATGTAATTGTGTATCTTTGCCGCTTTTGCCGCCTCGATGACCTCTTCCGGTGTTGCATCCGGTCGGCTGAAGGCGATATTGTCATAGATGCTTCCATAAAACAGCCAGGTGTCCTGCAAAACCATTGTGTACGCTGCACGCAGGCTCTTGCGGGTGATGTCGTGGCTGTCGCATCCCTCCATCAAAATCTGTCCCTTCTGCGGGTCATAGAAGCGCATGAGCAGATTGATGATGGTGGTCTTGCCTGCACCGGTCGGTCCTACGATTGCCACCAGGCTGCCCGGTTTTGCGTGCAGGTTAAGGTCGTGGATAATCACCTTGTCCGGCTCATAGCCAAATTGGATGTCCTTCATCTGGACATCGCCCTTGACCTCCTCCAGCGGTTTTGCCTGCGGCAGGTCTGCTGCCTCCGCCGGTTCGTCGATCATACGGAAAACACGTTCTGCCGCCGCTGCTGCCGATTGCAGCTCACTGATGATGTTTGCCATCTCGTTGACAGGACCGGAAAACTTGCGGGAATACAGCACAAAGGAGGAAAGGTTGCCCAGCGAGACACTCCCCACCAGATACAGCAGAGAGCCGAAGATGCTGATAAGGGTCAGCGACAGGTTGTTGATAAAGCTGACCGATGGACCCACGGTACTTCCATAGTAGTCTGCCATATAGTAGGCTTCTACCGCCTCATTGTTTCGCTGGTCAAAACGTCCGACCATCGTCTGTTCCTGGTGATAGGCTTTGGTGGTTTTTTGACCGGAGATGATTTCCTCTACAAAGCCGTTGAGCTCGCCCAGCTTTGCCGAGCGCTTGCGGAAGAGCGGGCGCACCTTTTTGGTGCGGTAGATGATGAACAGCACCGAAATCGGCACCGTGACCACAAACACCAAAATCAAAGGCGGAGAGATGCGCAGCATCATAATAAAGGAACCGATGACGGTGATGGCGCTGGCTGCAATCTGAAGCAGGTCGTTGGACAGCGAGGAGTTGACTGTATCAATATCATAGGAAAGGCGGCTGATGATGTCTCCGGTCTGGTGGCTGTCAAAAAAGCGCACCGGCAGCTCCAGCAGCTTATCCACCAAATCTTTACGCATCTGATAAACAATCTTCTGGCTGATTTTGACCATCAGCACCGACAGCAGGTAGCTCAGTCCCGAAGAAAGCACATAGAACACCAGCATCAGACCGCAGTAAAACAGCACCAAATCGAAGTTGGTCTGCCCCGGTCCGACGCCGATGGCATCGATGGCATAGCCGGACAGCATCGGTCCCAGCAGAGCCAACAGGTTGCCGGTAATGGTCAGGCTGACCGCTGCCAGCACCATCCACTTGTGTTGCAGCAGATATTTTCCAAGCCGCAGGATGACCTTTTTGCGGTCCCTTGGTTTATGTTGATTCGGGTCGTTTGGTATCATCCAAAATCCCCTCCCATCTGAGATTCACTGATTTCACGGTAGACTGCACAGCTTTCCATCAGCTGTTCGTGGGTGCCGTAGCCAATTTCCTTTCCTTCATCCAGCACCAGGATGTGGTCGGCATGCAAAATCGAGCTGACCCTCTGTGCGATGACGATAGTGGTGATGCCGTCATACTGCTCGCGCAGCGCAGCGCGCAGCTGGGAATCGGTCTTATAGTCCAGCGCACTCGAGGAGTCATCCAGAATCAAGATTTCAGAATGACCCGCCAACGCTCTGGAAAGCAGGACCCTCTGCTTTTGTCCGCCGCTGAGGTTGGTTCCTCTTGCGGTGACCATGTGTTCAAACCGTTCCGGCAGGGTGTCGATGAACTCCATCGCCTGTGCAGAAACAGCTGCCTGCTCGATGCGCTGCTGCGGCAGGTTTCTGCCAAAGTCAATATTCTCGCGGACGGTATCGGCAAACAGGACGTCATTTTGGAAGACCACTCCAAACTTGGTATGCAGCTCGTGCGGCGGAATGGAAGAAACCTCCTGCCCGTTGATGCGGATGCTGCCCGCATCCTTCTCGTACAGGCGCATCAGCAGATTGATGATGGTGGTCTTGCCCGAGCCGGTTGCGCCGATGATACCCAGTGTTTCTCCCTTTTTAAGTTTAAAGGAAATGTTGTCGATGTTCTTGACCGATTTGTTTTTATAAGAAAAGCTGACATTTTCAAAGACAATGTGCTCTTCCTCATTTTTCTTCGGTTCGTCGGTCAGTTCCATATCCTCCGGTGTTTCCAAAACCTCCTGGATTCGTCCTGCCGATGCACTGGCGCGGGAGTACATGACGAACATTCGGGTCACGGTCAGCATGGCGTTCAGGATGATGGTAAAATAGGACAGGAATGCGATAATGACACCGGGTTGGGTGCTGCCTTCGTTGACACGGTAGGCTCCCACCAGAATAACCAGAGTCAATCCGATGTTCAGCAGTAGGTTCATCATCGGGTTGGTGATGCCCATGCGGATGGCAGCGCGGCTTTCGCGGCGAACCACCTCAGCATTGACCTGCGCAAAATGCTCCTTTTCCTGTTCGACCTTGGAAAGTGCCTTGATGACGCGGATTCCGGCGATGCTTTCCCGCACGGTGCGCACCATCATGTCGATGCCCTTTTGCAAGTAGCCGTACATCGGAATCCCCTTGCGGGAGACCAGCCATACCACCAGTGTGATGAACGGCAGGACCGAAATCATCACCAATGTCAGCACCGGCTCCATCGTCATGGTGATGCAGATGCCGCCGATGAGCAAAATCGGTGCACGGATTCCCATTCTTTGCATCATTCCGATGACCTGGTTGACGTTATAGGTGTCGGTGGTCAGTCGGGATTCCAGCGACGGGATGGAAAACTCGTCAATCTGCCGACAGGACAGATAGGATATTTTTTTAAACAAATCGTGGCGTACCGCCCGGGTGGTATCTCTTGCGACCGATGCTGCCACGCGGTTTGCATAGATGTTCATCAGCAATGCCAGCACCGCGCAGATTGCCATGTACAGTCCCCAAATCAACACCCGTTTGGTGTCCTTGAGCGGGACGATGTTGTCCAGGATGTAAGAAAGCATCCATGGGATCAGCAGTTCGACCACTGTTCCCAAAAACTTGGTCAAGACCCCAACGCTCATACGGGGTACATAAGGTTTTAAATACGGAAATATTCCTTTCATCGGTGTGCTTATCTCCCCTTCAGACTTTCTTGCGCCGCAGTCTGCGCCCGCTGCATCAGTTTTTCCAGAGCGACAACCAACTTCTCCTGTTCTTCCTCGCTGAACTCTTCCAGCAGATATTCGTTCCACTCCTTCATCACCAGCCGCACGTGTGGCAGCAGCTCCTGCATCTTCTGGGTGGGATATACCCTCCATACCCGCCGGTCGGTCGGGTCCTGTTTGCGCATGATCAATCCCTTTTCTTCCATCAAGGTAATCTGTCTGGTCACGCTGCTTTTATTGACGCACAGCTCCCGGGAAATCTTTTCCTGGGGAATACCCGGTTCCCGACAAATCAGCAGGATGTATGGGTGCTGGCACTGGGTAATGCCATACCCGCGCAGACGGTTTGCGTAGACAACTCCGTTGCATCGAGAGATGCGGTTGATGTACTTCATGATTCCGTTCATCTTTTTCCCTCCTTTTCATAACACACAAGCTTACATCCACAACCGTTGCACATGCAAAAGTTTCAGTGCGCAAATGTTGCGTATGCAACTTATGAGTATTATTATACGCTCATTTTCCAAAAAATCAATCGTCCAATTTCCTATAAAAATTTCTTTTCTTTTGTGCGAATCCTAAAGAAGCGATTTTCTCCCCTTTGTTTTTCACATTTCTTTCCCCATCCGGTTTAAAACTGCGCGATAGCCTCTGTCGTCTGCTCATTTATAGGGGATGAGAGCGCAAAAAACGTGTCTGACCATACAGTCAAACACGTTTTTAAAGAGGATCAATATTTTAGATGCCACCCTGCATCAACAAAAATATCCCTTAACCGTGTATTTCAATCTCTATTGGGTCGCCGTCTTTATCGCAAAGTTCTTTAAACTCTTTTAAAATCCCTTTTAGGATTTGAACACTAGTACCTAACTCTTTGGATACAGAATCTTCCCCTACTATTATTACTTTGTCTGCATCACACTCGCTCCGTAACAAATCCCAAAATGCACTCCAGTTTTCCCCGTAAAAATCAGGAAAATGAAACGCCTTTTTAATTCTCTGATGAATCTCTCCCAAGTACTTGCAGTCGGTTAAGTCCAGTGTGACGATTTTTTTCTCTTTCATTGCGCATAACCTCCTTTAAATGATTTCTAAAAATATCTCATAATGATTATAGGTAACAAACAGCAATCCATCGTTCGACCATAACAAACGATGACCGTTTCGTCTTCCGCTATAATAGTTGATGTCTGCCTCATACCAAACCCTCCCAGAAATCTGTGGCAAACGGTTATCATCATTTCTGTAAATTCCCATAGTAACCATTTTTCCAGGCGCAAACTTAGCGGGTGATTTACCTTTTTCCCAGCCTAAAGATAATAATTCGTCTCTGGTGATATAATAGTCCGGCAGGTCTGCAATATACTTCATCCAGTAATCGGCACCGTTTTGTCCGTCCTTTGTTCCCTCTCCGGCAATCACTGCTTCCATTGATTTTATCTTGCACCGGCAGTTTGGGTGAAGCGGTGGTTCTGTGTCCGGTGTCTCATCCATCTGATAGATTTGACCGTGGCGGGAACGACACTTTGGACAGGTTTTTAAATCCAAAGTAGCAACCCAGTTTTTATAATTCCGGCTCTCCTGTGTGGGCGGCGAATAAAAATCCAATAGACCTTTTGTCAAGATACAGAACATATCCTGTGAAATGGCATATCCGCACATCTGTTTTACATACATTTTAACATTCCCCTATTTGGTGGTAAAGATAAGTCTTTTCACCAATAGGGAGAAAACACTCAAAAATTGCCCTGTTTTGTACAACTTTCGAGGATGTTCATAAATAATTTACATTGAACCAATGCGAACCTCTCTCGGGTAAATAAAAAGAGCAGAGTTTTCGCCTGAAAGATTCAGACGAAAACCCCGCTCTTGCTCTCAAAAAGTTTTTATATTTTTCTTTCACGGAAAATCATTTTGAAGTTTACGCTCTAAAGGCGCAAAGCCGTATATAAACAAAAATCGGATGGACACTTTTGTGTCCATCCGATTTGGTGGGCGAGGGTGGATTCGGACCACCGAAGTCACTGACAACAGATTTACAGTCTGCCCCCTTTGGCCACTCGGGAACTCGCCCATATTTAATTTTTATCAAGTTTAGTGGAGCTGGTGGACGGACTCGAACCCCCGACCTGCTGATTACAAATCAGCTGCTCTACCAACTGAGCTACACCAGCATGTTGTGGAAACAGCCTGTTCATTATAGCAGACATCGAATCCAATGTCAATAGTTCGCACTAAACTTTTTATGGTCGAGGCGACAGGACTTGAACCTGCGGCATCTTGGTCCCAAACCAAGCACTCTACCAAACTGAGCTACGCCTCGTCGAGCACGTTTGTTATTATATCGCATCCATTCCATTTTGTCAACACCTTTTTTCATCTTTTTTTATCTTTTTTCAATTTTTTTGCTCAGCGTCCAAAACAGGCAACATTTTCCGCATAAACAGGCGGTTTGTCGCTCTCTTCCCTTGACTTCCACCCTAAAATTGTTTATCATTAAACAATATGAAGGCTTTCTTTTCATTGGCATCCGACAGCATTTCATAAGGTTATCTGAGAGCAGATTTTCTTTACTCTTTAATAAATAGAAGGAGGAATTTGTGATGAACAACAACGAAAAAACAATGGAAAAAATCGTTTCTCTGTGCAAAGGCAGAGGCTTTATCTTTGCAGGCTCCGAAATCTACGGCGGTCTTTCCAACACATGGGACTACGGTCCGTTGGGTGTTGAGCTGAAAAACAACGTCAAACGCGCCTGGTGGAAACGCTTTGTCCAGCAGTCCCCATACAACGTCGGTCTGGACAGCGCCATCCTGATGAACCCGGAGGTCTGGGTTGCAACCGGTCATGTAGGCGGCTTCTCCGACCCACTGATGGACTGCAAGGACTGCAAGACCCGTCATCGCGCCGACAAGCTGATTGAAGACTTCACCGGCAAATCCGCCGACGGCTGGAGCAACGAGCAGATGATGGACTTCATCAAGGAAAACGGCATCAAATGCCCGAACTGCGGCAGCACCAACTTTACCGACATCCGCCAGTTCAACCTGATGTTCAAAACCTTCCAGGGTGTCACCGAGGATGCCAAGAGCCAGATCTATCTGCGCCCGGAAACCGCACAGGGTATCTTTGTAAACTTTGCCAATGTTCAGCGCACCACCCGCAAAAAGCTGCCGTTCGGTATCGCACAGGTCGGTAAATCCTTCCGTAACGAGATCACTCCCGGAAACTTTACCTTCCGTACCCGCGAATTTGAGCAGATGGAGCTGGAATTCTTCTGCAAACCGGACACCGACCTTGAATGGTTCCAGTACTGGAAGGACTTCTGCCACAAATGGCTGCTTGATCTGGGCATGACCGACGAAAACCTGCGCCTGCGCGACCATGAGAAAGAAGAGCTTTCCTTCTACTCCAAAGCAACCACCGACTTTGAATACCTCTTCCCGTTCGGCTGGGGAGAACTGTGGGGAATTGCAGACCGCACCAACTACGACCTGTCCCGCCACAGCGAGCACTCCGGCAAACCGCTGGAATACTTTGACCAAGAAACCAACGAGCATTACATCCCATACTGCATCGAGCCTTCTCTGGGCGCTGACCGTGTGGTACTGGCATTCCTGTGCGAAGCATACGACGAAGAGGTCGTGGATGCAGAAAAGAACGACACCCGCGTGGTCATGCACCTGCATCCGGCACTGGCTCCGTTTAAAGCCTGCGTCCTGCCGCTCTCCAAGAAACTGTCGGAGGAAGCTTCTGCCCTGTACGCCGAGCTGAGCGAACACTTCATGGTAGACTATGACGAAGCCGGCTCGATCGGTAAACGCTACCGCCGTCAGGACGAGATCGGCACCCCGTTCTGCATCACCTACGACTTTGAGTCGAAGGAAGACGGCTGTGTCACCGTTCGCGACCGCGACACCATGCAGCAGGAAAGAATCCCGATGAAGGATTTGACCCACTACATCATCAAAAAGCTGAAATTCTAGCAGACCAGCTTGAAGCCGGACACTGTTTTATTGAAACAGGTAAAACATCACAAAGCAGCAGAGGAATGTTCCGCACGGAACATTCCTCTGCTGTTGTTTTTCTGCCAATCTACCCCTGATAAGGAATCGCATCCTTCGAGCCGGGCAGCAGCATCACCTTTTGAAAATAATCGGTCAATCCTGCGGCAGGGTCGGTCGCTTCTTCTCCTTCTCCATGTACAAACGGACTGCCCTTTTCATCCAGCGGGATGAGGGTGTCCTGCCCAAAGTAATCCTCAAACAGCTCGAACGGAAGGGTTTTGTTGGATGGGAAGGCATAACCGGAAGGCGCCATCACATTTTTGTGCGGAAATGCCATATAGATGGAGCAGACCTGCCCTTTTACCGGAGAATCTTCCTCCTGCAACTGTGTTGCAAAACGATGGTAGTCCAGATTGTACCCATCCGCTGCGGTATCTTTTTGCAGGACGTGCGCATTGCCAAACTGCCCGAAAAATTTTGCCTGCTTCGGCAGCTGCTCGATTGCAAAGCAGAGCTTTTCTGTCATCGCATCATCCCGCACCCGGTGCGCCTGCTCTTCATCTTCTGTTTCCTTGCGCACCTGATAAAATGTAACCGTCGCCGTTATATTCTTGGCATACTGCTGTGCCCACGCAAAATTTTCTCCAAACGCCTCCTGCATCTCCTGCGGATACTGCTCCATCGCCTTCGGAAGTTTTCCCAGCGCCTCCCCATCCGATGCTTTGAGCTTTTCAATCAGCGGTCGAATCTCCTGTGCCGGTGTCACGCTCTCGTCCAGCAGCAGCGATAAGCCGCGTGCGCTGGAGTTTGCCTGAAACTCGATGTCCAGCCCAAGGACGTGCAGCTTGCGCTTCTGTGGCTGCTGTTGGTTGTACTCGTACAGCCACTGCCAGAATTCATACTCCTCCTGCGAATATGCCATTGTCCCCTTGAGCTCCTCCAGGAAAAATCGCAGGTTTTCCTCATTCCCCGTTCGAATATAATCATCCATCAGGAAGCCGTGTCCCATGCCTATTTCAAAAATCAGATAATCCACCTTCTGCTTCTCGTGAAAATACTGAATCAGCAGTTTTTTGGCTTCATAACCCTTTTGCTTGGCGTGCGTTTCCCCGCTTAAAAAGACGCGATAATCCGCATTACCAAACGCCCGGTTGGTGATTCCGTTTTCCCAGTCCAGCTTGGTCGCGTACCGTTGCAGATATTCCTCCACACCCATCCGCTGCGGCTGACATCCGGTCAAACAGATGCCCAGCACCAACAGCAAAGCCAGCAGTACAGAAAGTTTTTTCATCTATTTTGTACCTCCCTTTTTGTTTTTTTATATTATATTCTGAATAATATTATTTTTCAATATAATCGCTCTGCTTTTGGTGAACTTTCCAAATATTTCGACCCGATTTTATCCGATCTATAAAAACAAGAGCCGCAGTCGTTTGACTGCGGCTCTCCCTATCCTTCCGACCGAATCATCACCTGCACCTCGATGGGCGCCGATACTCCGCCCTGTTCGTCCAGCGCAGTCAGCACAAAGCGGTCGGTTCCCTGCGTTCCCTCATTGGGCGTGTAGACACATTTTCCATCTGCAAAGCAAACGCTGCCCTTGGCAGGCTTTCGCTGGACGGTGTATACCACCTTCCCCTGCAAGCAGGACAGCGCTGTAAAGACCGGCGTCTGTCCGCTGGTGCAGCAAAAGACATCCTGCACCAACGGGCGCTGTGCAGTGTCCGGCTGCTGCCCGATTTGAAAGGTCGCACAAATTTTTGTACTTTCCTTGCACAGCGGAATAAAGCTGAACCATCCGGCGCCGGCTTGCAGCGCGCTGTCGTCCTGCACATAACACAGCCGGTCCAGTTCACTGCGCAGGATGGTGTCGTACATCTGCACCTCCACACCGTCGAGCATCAGCCTGCCGCCGCTCTGTTTTGGCAGGGAGGTGATGGTGATAGCTGCAATCTCACCTGTGGGCAATCCCAGCCGCATCTCCAGATATTCTGCCGACAGGGTCACACTGTTGCCCGGCGGCAGCAGCAGCGGACAGACCCTGCTTTCCATCGACGGCTGTTGGTTTTTGCAGGCGGTGGTGTTTTCTGCCGCCTGTACCGGTGTGCCTCCCAGCAGCAGGAGCATCGCCAGCACAAACGCCATCCTGCGTGCGCTGTTTTGTAAAAAACTTCGTTTCATTTTACTTCATCCTTTCACAGCTGTTCTCAAGGATAGTATTCCTTTTGTTTGCACGCCTACCAATGGCAATCCTTTCTGCTGAAATTTTTGTCGAATGCTTCCAAAGCTTTTCAACAAAATTCCTATTTCAAGCGCATCGCTGTGACAAAATCTTCGGCAATCCTCCAGAGTTTTCCTCTGTTGTGGTCTTTTTGCCTTGCGGTTATTTACAAAAGTGCGTTTCTCCCTTATAATTTAAGGTATATAAATTTACTTTCTATCCCTGAAAGGATGGTGTCTTCATGTCACATCAAAACGTGCTGATCCTGGACTTTGGCGGTCAGTATAACCAGCTGATTGCACGCCGCGTCCGTGATCTGGGCGTCTATTGCGAAATCATTCCCTTCAGAACCGCTACGGTGGAAAAGATTCGTTCCTACTCCCCGATCGGTCTGATCTTCACCGGCGGTCCAAACAGCGTTTATGCAGAAAACGCTCCTAAGATTGACCCTGCCATCTTCTCGATGGGCATTCCGGTGCTTGGTCTGTGCTATGGATGCCAGCTGATTGCGCACACCCTCGGCGGCAAGGTGGAAACCGCTCCTTCCCGCGAGTTTGGAAAAACAGCCACCCATTTCGATACCACTTCCCCGCTGTTCCAGTCGCTGCCGGCTGAGGCAGTCACCTGGATGAGCCACGTGGACTATGTCGGAGCGCTGCCGGAAGGCTTTGTCAGCATTGCGCACACCGACCACTGCCCGGTTGCTGCTATGCAGAACCTGGAGAAAAAGGTGTTCGGCTTCCAGTATCACCCGGAGGTAGAGCACACCGAAAACGGCAGCGGAATGCTGCGCAACTTCCTGTACAACGTCTGCGGCGCTGTGGGCGACTGGAGCATGAAGGACTACTGCAACACTGCGATTGAACAGGTTCGCCAGAAGGTTGGAGACGGCAAAGTTCTGCTGGCTCTTTCCGGCGGTGTGGACAGCTCGGTCGTTGCAAAGCTGCTCTCTAAAGCCATCGGCAACCAGCTGACCTGTATCTTTGTTGACCACGGTCTGATGCGCAAAAACGAAGGCGACGAAATCGAAGCGGTATTCGGCAACGGCGACATCAATTTTGTTCGCGTCAACGCAGAGGAGCGTTTCCTCCCCAAGCTGGCTGGCGTCAGCGAGCCGGAAAGAAAGCGCAAAATCATCGGCGAGGAATTTATCCGCGTATTTGAGGAAGAAGCCAAAAAGATTGGCAAGGTCGACTTTCTAGCACAGGGCACCATCTATGCTGACGTTGTAGAATCCGGCACCGGTGATGCTGCTGTCATCAAATCTCACCACAATGTCGGCGGTCTGCCGGACTATGTCGACTTCAAGGAAATCATCGAGCCACTGCGCCTGCTGTTCAAGGACGAGGTCCGCGCACTGGGCAGAGAGCTGGGTCTGCCGGATTATCTGGTCAACCGCCAGCCGTTCCCGGGTCCGGGTCTTGCCATCCGCGTCATCGGCGAGATTACCAAAGAAAAGCTGGACATCCTGCGCGAAGCAGATTTCATCTTCCGCGATGAGATTGCCAAAGCGGGTCTGGATAAATCCATCCACCAGTATTTTGCGGTTCTGACCGATATGCGTTCGGTCGGCGTCATGGGCGACTTCCGAACCTATGACTATACCCTCGCACTGCGCGGTGTTACCACCTCCGACTTTATGACTGCCGACTGGGCACGCATCCCGTACGAGGTGCTGGATAAGGTTTCGGTCCGCATCGTCAATGAAGTTGACCACATCAACCGCATCTGCTACGACATCACTTCTAAACCACCGGCAACGATCGAGTGGGAATAAAAATTACAACCCCGGAAAGCCCGTATTTATGCGGGTTTCCGGGGTTTTTCCATGTCTATTGAGTACAGATTGAGTACATTTAGGTTTTTATACCAGGAATAAACGCTATCATCTTGCTATCAAATCAGCTTTTCTGTATTCCCTTGCAGTTCCATTTCAATCAGCTCCAGATTTTCTCTTAGCTCATTGAGAGCATTAAGTGTCGGTTCGCTGTCACTGTCTCCATATTTGTCGGACATGAGTACATAGCCATTGTAGAGACTTTCCCAACGAAGTAGATTCTGTAAAATGGATTTATCCTGTAATACCACACTGAGGTTATCCAATTGGATGACCTCTTCTTTTTTTGCCTGGTCGCAGGAGAGTGCCAGATAAGTCCCGAAAACTGTATTGGGCTGAAACCGAACGGTGGCGGCGTCCAGAAGGTTATCTTCCCCACGCTCACCCCCAATGGACAGGATGCCGGACTTGTGCCACAGCATCAGCAAGCCCATCAGATCGCCTTTGGTTTCCATGTGAATGATGTCAGAATGGGAATCGCTGAGAGCGCCGCTGTTGACCCGTAACGCTTCTGCAATTCGCTCAATCTGCTGGGACTGGGGCTGCATTTTATTTATTTCATATTTTCGGATGGACACAGGATGGATACCGGTCAATTCAGCTAACTGTGCCTGCGTCATACCTCGCTGTTTGCGAAAATATTTAATTTTATCACCAACTGTAAGCATTAAAAATCCCCTTTCGATCCTCTTTTCATTTAGTATAGCACGGATAGAGCGAATAAGCTACAAAATTTTCGAAAATTATCAAAAATGGGTTGACGTAGCGAATTCGCTACGCTATAATGAATGTAGCGATTAAGCTACAACAAATAAAAAGGAGGATACCATGATGAAAGAGCAAAGCTTTATCACAGCCAAGGAACTGGCAGAGATGCTGAACATCTCCACGGGACACGCTTACAAGGTGATTCACAGGCTGAATGATGAACTGGCACAGAAGGGGTATCTGACCTTCTCAGGCAGAATCCCCCGAAAGTACCTGGAAGAGCGCTGCTACGGTCTGGGAGAGGGGGTGAGTGCCTGATGACCACAGAGAAAGACCCCAAAACCGGGAAATGGCTGATCCAATACCGTTATAAGGATTGGACAGGCAAGAATCGCAAGTCCACAAAACGAGGCTTCAAGACCAAGCGGGAGGCAGAAGAATGGTATCGGGATTTCCTGATGAAGCAGAGCCAGAGCTGTGACATGAAATTCAAGGATTTTACCGAGCTCTACGCAGAAGATATAAAACATCGACTCTGTGAGCACACCATGATCAACAAGATGTATGTGATACGGGATAAGCTGATTCCCTACTTTGGAGAAAAACGTATCAACGAGATTACAGCGGCTGATATCCGGGTCTGGCAGAACCAATTGATTCAGCAGGGGTACAAGCCAACTTATCTTAAGTCCATCAACAATCAACTTTCAGCTATCTTCAACTATGCAGTCAAATATTATGAGCTGAAAGACAATCCCTGCCGCAAGGCTGGCAGCATGGGGAAAGCCAAGGCAGATGAGATGGAAATCTGGACAAAGGATGAGTTTCAGCAGTTTGCTGACTGTCTGATGGATAAACGGATTTCCTGGCTGGCGTTTCAAATCCTTTTCTGGACAGGAATCCGTATTGGTGAGCTGTTGGCTCTTACCTTTGGAGACGTGGACTTGGACGGAAAGGTTATCACCATTAGTAAGTCCTATCAACGCTTGAAAGGTAAAGATGTCATTACACCACCTAAAACCCCAAAAAGCAACCGCAGAGTCAATATTCCTCAATTTTTGGCAGATGACATTCGGGACTACAAAGAAAGTCTCTATGCTCCGCAACCAGAGGATCGGGTGATTCCAGTAGCAAAGACTTTTCTGGAAAAGGAGATGAAACGAGGAATAAAGCTCAGCGGAATGAAAAAAATTCACATTCATTCGCTCCGTCACAGCCATACCAGCCTTCTGATTGAGATGGGAGTTTCTCCCAAGGAGATTGCAGAACGCCTGGGACACGAGAATATCGAAACCACACTGAACACCTATTCTCATCTGTACCCAGACAAACAGGAGCGTCTAGCGGAGCAGCTGGATCAGTTTCATAACGGAAAAAAGGAGATGGAAGAAAAATGAATCGGTATCAAGACCACAACAGAACACGAAATAAAACAGTAAGTTTTCGCTTGACACCGAAGGAATACCGTCAGATGGAGGAGCGAATCAAGATAACGGGACTTCCTAAAAATGAGTTCATAATCCGTTCCATGCTGGAACAGCACATCAGTATCCGAGTTGGTAAATTTGAAAGTGACCGGCTGAGTCTGGAGGTGCGTCGGCTGAAAGATGTTCTAAATGGAGTAAAAGTCCCAGAAGAAGCGGTCGATTTGCTATTAGAATGCAGAGCACTGATGGAGCAGTTGCTCCAGATTACCAATGCGGAAAAGGAGGAGTTTTATGACTGATGAGAAAAAAGAAAAAATGACTGCCCTAATCCCGTCTGTTGGCGCAGACGGAGGACAGCCACCGTTATGTAACGAAACCATTTTAACAGATAATCAGCAAGATGGCAACCATGAAAGCGTTGAAATGGAGGAAATGAAAGCTTGGTTCCGGCAAATGCGTCAGATGAACAGTCCAGATTATCTGCATACTGTATCGCTGACAGAGTTGTATGATACGGTTTATAGAAGCAGAACGCCTGTAATTGAGAATCTGCTCTATACAGGAGCATATATCCTTGCCGGAGCGCCCAAAATCGGAAAATCCTTCTTAGTGGCGCAGTTTGCCCACCATGTTAGTACCGGACAGCCTATCTGGGAGTATGAGATCAAACAACCCGGAGCGGTACTCTATCTGGCTTTGGAGGATGATTATCAGAGATTGCAGGAACGTATGGCCCGAATGTTTGGTGTGGAAAGTGATGGAGAACTTTTCTTTGCTGTAAGCGCCAAACAGGTTGGCAATGGATTGGATGAGCAGTTGGCTTTCTTTCTTCGGGAACACCCCAGCACCAGACTGGTAATTGTGGACACCTTGCAGAAGGTGCGTGAGATGTCAGGAGATGCTTACAGCTATGCTGGTGACTATGAGATTATCAGTCGGCTGAAAGCTTTTGGAGAGCAAAACGGAGTGTGTGTACTGATTGTTCATCACACCAGAAAGCAGCCAGCCGGGGACAGTTTTGAAACGATTTCCGGTACTACAGGATTGCTGGGATGTGCTGATGGAGCCATTCTGATGCAAAAGGAAAAACGTACCGATAATAAAGCTTCACTGGACATTGTAGGTCGTGACCAACCAGATCAGAAAATTCATCTGATACGAGATGAAGTGACTCTGCAATGGAATTTTGAAAAGGCAGAACGACAGCTGTGGAAAGAGCCGCCAGACCCTATTCTGACAGAAGTATCTAAGCTTGTAACAGCAGAATACCCCCAATGGAAAGGCAGCGCTACGGAGCTTGCAGAGGCGTTACGACTGTCTATTCAGCCCAATGCATTGAGTAAGAAGCTCAATGTTAAAGCTGGAAAACTGATGCAGGAGTTTGGTATACGATATGAAAATAATCGCAGTCGGACAGGAAGCAATATTACCTTGACCTTGGTAACGACCGAAACAACCGGAGAGGAGTGTGCGAAGATATGAAAAAAAGAATTTTCGAAAATGGCATCTATTATGTGCTGGTGGGTGACTACTATGTGCCGGAGCTGAGTTTGCCCGACGAGACCAGATCGATTGGAAGATAGGGGCGACTCCATCGGGAGTATCTGAGAATGACAAATCCAGGCATATTCAGTGATTTAATTCTCACGGGAAAACTCTGGACATACCTTGCTGATCTCAACGAGCAGGCTGAGAACCGGTTATTCCTGATTATTCAGCAGATGAAGAAGCGAGAGGGCATTACCGAACAGCTCAAGGAAAAGAATCAAATGGCATGGGTTGGAGCGATGAACAGCATTCACAATCGTGCAGAGGAGATTGTAAAATATGAGATGATTTATAGCCCTGTAGGAGGTGGTATGTGAGATAAAAGATGTTTACGAGCTGCCTTTCCCGGACAAGCGGATGAGATAACAGAATAAAACAACGAAAACGATGTGTTCAATTTGGACACATCGTTTTTTATAATTTCGCAACTTGGTAACTGAGCGTGATTAGCTCAAGTAATGCCACGTAAGGCTGATTACCGCTTCATTACAGATTAGGTTTGAACCGCTGAACAGCATTATCAGTGCAACACTGTTTTTGTAGTCGAACATATTGTAGCAAGCAATGCTTGTGGCTATCCATAACCACAAACTGCTTGTTGGTGCAGCAGCCCCAAACCCCATTGAACAACATCTTGGATGTTGGCTGTGCCCACCGTTGGTGTGCTTTCAGTGTAACCTTGGTTTTCAAATTTACAGATTTTCTCACAGCGAAAGATTATATTTTTCCAAATGTGGCGGTTGTGACGATGGTGACGATACAAATTGCCCCTGGTTCGCTCTGTGTTTCATCATCACAACCGTCACCATCGTCACACAATAGTTTAGTGCAGATATTCTCTCTGGATATTGTCAGCAGCTTTGCTACGTAGCCATCATCGGCAGATGATGTTCTGGTGGATTGGGGGTCACCCCAACAAGCAAATTTGCGAAGAATGGTCCAACGGACAATTCGAGAAAATGAGTGAACCTGTACAGGGTTACACTGCTTGCCAATTTGTGAATCCTACGCATTCTTCACAGACTTTCATGTTTGGGGAAATACTTACTTGAACAAAAAACTGAATTATAAGAAAAAGAAAAAAACTCTGCAAACACAAAAATTCTTCTCCCTTTTTGAATGTAATTGTGCTATAATTTAGATTAGAACTTTTTAAGCAATAGTTTTGAAGATGGAGGTCAAGTATGGACGTAACCTATAATAAGCTTTTCAAGCTGTTGATAGACAAAGAAATGAAAAAAATGGAGTTTGCAAAAGACGTTGGTATCAGTCCGAATACCCTCGCAAAACTTTCAAGGAATGAGCTTGTTTCTATGGAAGTCATCGTACGCATTTGCAGAAAATTAAATTGCGGCATCGAAGATATTATGGAAGTCCTTCCCGAAACAAGAGAAAGATCATAAGGGGGACTTTTGATGGACAATACATATCTATATAATGCATCTTTAACAAGAGAACCATTTTTGTTTTATGAGATGCGAACAACGGCAAAATTATTATGCAGTGGCTTGAGTGAAGAAAATGTTGTTGAACAGATTACAAACGACAATCTTTTTCAATATCCGACAGAAAAGTCGGTCGCTCGAATGGCAAAGGCTTGCTTAAAGCGACTGGCTGCTATGGATGATAATGACTTGGTTAGAGCGATTGCGCAGCAGCCGACTGATGTAGCCAAGCAAATTTGTCTATATGCCATGATGAAACAGAGTCGTTTGATGTGGGAATTTATGCTGACGGTTATTGGCGAGAAGTACCGATTAAAGGACAGCTCTTTTGGTAGGATTGATTTGAATACCTACTTTATGAGATTGCAGGAACAGGATGATGCGGTGGCTACTTGGAGTGAAGGTACGATCACGAAACTGAAGCAAGTACTGGCAAAAGTTCTCGTAGAAAATGAGTATCTGGATAATATTCGTGCAGACCATTTGAATTCAGTGTATCTGCATCCGATTTTGGAAAATGCAATCAGAAGCCATGGTGACCGGATGGTTTTGCCGGCTTTCAACTGCTTCTCACAAGGAGGATACAAGATAGATGAGTAATATTGAAGAACGTTTAGATAAAGTCAGAGAGCTGATACAGGAACCTGAATTTTTAGAAGGTAAGGGACTCAGCAATGAAGTGAATATTCGCATTTTTTGTTACAACCCGGAAGATGAAATGGCAGTCCGCCATTTTATCGAGCAACTGGAAACCGACCACTCTCTATCCTGCCGCCTGAGAATTTGTAATCTGTATCAGACATTCCTTTCTATCTGTGAGGATATGGGTATTACAGATGCGATTCCGGATATGGAAGCGGAGGACGGAAGTATCTTTCTTTTGGAACAGCTCCATTCTGCTATTGGCGAGGGTGAGTTTATAGAGAAAATCCAGTTTGAGCCGCATGAGTGCGGTGATGTGCTGATGCTTACCGGTGTGGGTGAAGTTTTCCCGTTTATGAGAATCCATTCTCTGCTGGAAGCACTGCAACCTCATTTTTCGGATGTACCGATTCTGGTAATGTATCCAGGTGAGTTTGATGGTCGCCATGTAAAGTTGTTTAACAGATTACAGCCCAATGATTATTACAGGGCGTTCAATGTGGTATAAGGGGGTACGATTGTGATTATTCGTGATATGTTTGCCGATGACATCAACCGTAAAATCAATGGTGTTATTAAAGTCGATCAGGCTGCGGACGATGTGATCGAGCAGGAATTAAATGAGTATGTTATTACAAAGGAATTGAAGAAGCACTTCATTACCTTTTTTAATTATTATAGTGATGCTCTGGATGAGCCGACCGCTGATACCGGCGTGTGGATTTCCGGATTCTTTGGAAGCGGTAAATCCCACTTCTTGAAAATGCTGTCCTATCTACTGGAGAATAAAGAGGTCAAAGGGATTCATAGTGTTGAGAGATTCCGCAGGAAGTTTGAAGATGACCCTGCAACCTATATGCTGATTGACCGTTCCACGAAGGTGCAGACAGAGACGATTCTGTTTAATATTGATATTGAGGGTTCCATCAATAAAGACAAAACTGCTGTTCTGCGTGTGTTTGCTAAAACCTTCTATAACCATCTGGGCTTCTTTGGTGAGAACCTGAAGGTTGCCAAACTGGAACAGTATATCGACCAACAGGGAAAGACCACTGAGTTCCGCCGTGTCTTTGAAGAAAAGAAAGGGATGCCCTGGGTGGACTCCCGCAAAGCATTTGCCTTTAATGGAAAATATATCATTCCTACTCTGGTGGAAGTCCTGGATATGAGCGAGGAAGATGCCAAGGCTTGGTTCAATGATAAATCTGCCACAGAGTTTTCCATTGCTCAGCTTGTAGAGGATATTAAGGATTACCTAAATACTAAACCGAACAACTTCCGTTTGCTGTTTATGGTGGACGAAGTGGGTCAGTATGTCGGAACGGATACCGATATGCTTTTGAATCTCCAGTCCCTCGTTGAGAAAATCGGCAGTGAGTGCGGTGGTAAGGTGTGGGTTGTCTGCACCGGACAGGAAGCTATTGATGAAATTATTAAAGTCCGTGCTGACGAGTTCTCCAGAATTCAGGCTCGATTCAAAACCCGTTTGAGCCTTTCTTCCTCATCTGTGGATGAAGTCATTCAGAAGCGTATTCTGAAAAAGAACAATGAAGCCGAGTCCAAACTGGAAGCAGTTTATGAAAAGAACGACTCTGTTCTCCGTAATCTGTTCAGTTTCACAGACTCCATTTTGGATATTAAAGGTTATTCTGGTTCCAGAGAGTTTGCCGTGAATTTCCCATTTGTGCCTTATCAGTTCATCATCATGCAGAAGGTTTTTGCAGAAATCCGCAAGCATGGTAATTCCGGCAAGCATCTGTCCGGCGGTGAACGTTCCATGCTTTCCGGCTTCCAGGAAGCAACCCAGAAAATTCAGGACAAGGACGAGTATGCCCTCGTTCCGTTCTTCCGTTTTTATGATACCGTACATACTTTCCTGGATAGCTCCATCCGTCGTGTAATTGAACGCTGCCAAAAGGCTGCTGATAATGGTGATGGCATCGAAGCACAGGATGTGGATGTGCTGAAACTACTGTACCTGATTCGTTACATTGATGATATTCCTGCCAATCTGGACAATATTGTGATTTTGATGGCAGACGATATTCGTATGGACAAGATCACCATGCGTGAGACTGTCCGTGAATGTCTGAACCGGCTTATGAGCCAGAACTATATCGGAAGAACTGGAGAAGTTTACAATTTCCTGACCGATGAAGAACAGGACATTCAGCGAGAAATCAAAAACACGCCGGTCGATACGGCTTCTATCGTTGACCGGATTGGGCAGATGATTTTCGGAGATATTTTTACCACCAAGAAATATCGCTACGGCAAATATGACTTCGCCTTCGACCAGATGGTGGATGGTATTACCGTTGGCAATATCACTGGTGGGATGCGCCTGCGCTTCCTGACGGTTGCAACTGACAATCCGGAAAAATCCGAGCTGCGACTAATGACGGATTCCAAGGGCAAGGAAGCCATCGTTGTGCTGTCGGATACCCCTTATTATGAATCTTTGGAAAGTGCCATGAAGATTCGTAAGTATGTCAAACAGCGTAATGTCAACCAGCTTCCGAAATCTGTTCAGGACATTATTCGTGACCAGCAGGAAGAAGCCAATAAATATGAACAGACTGCGATGGAAGATTTGGTTAAAGCCATCGAATCCGCACAGTTCTATGTGGATGGTGAACATATCGAACTTAAAGGTGGAAACGCCAAGAGTAAAATTGATCAATCTCTGGAATATTTGGTGTCTCATGTGTATAGTGAACTTTCTTTGATTGAGAAAAACGCTGATACTGATGCAGATGTTATTGAAATCCTGACTGGTGCTGAAAATATCATGTCTGGTATGGAGCCGAACCGAAGTGCAGCTGCCAAGATCGAAGAATATCTGGAAATGCAGGCAATGAAAAATCTGCCGACCTCTATGGCAGACATTCAGAGCCGTTATAGTGCGATTCCTTACGGCTGGAAAGAAATTGACATTGCTGCGGTGGTTGCCCGTCTGATTTATGACCAGAAAGTTACCATCAAATATGCAGGTTCTACCATTCAGCCGGATAACCCGAAGCTACCGGATATGCTTCGTAAAAAAAGCGAGATTGGTAAGACCAGCATCAGCAAGCGTCAAATGATTACCGCCACAAAGATGCGGGCTGTCAAAGAGCTGCTGCGTGAATATTTCGATGTCATGGATGTGCCGGACGATGAGGATGGTCTGGTGGCATTTGTGGTTCAGAACTTCAGTGAACTGAAAGATCACTATACCGAACTGAAAGGCAGATATGAAGGTCATAAATATCCGGAGCAGAGCCTTGTAACTGCTTCCATTGAGCAGATGGAGAAAGTTCTCTCCCAGAGAAAAGACAACATCGCTCTGATTGATGCCATTCTGAAAGAGGAAGATAATCTTTTTGACAATAAAGAAAAGATACAGCGTGTTGAGGGATTTTTCAAAAATCAGGTGCAGGTATTTGATGCCGCCGTTAAGATGGAGGATGACCTGAGAAACGATCTGCATTATCTCAGCAAGGAAACAGAAGCCAACGACGCCCTAAACCAGATTCGTTTGATTACTGTGGTTGAGAAAGATCCCAAAAATATTTACCGCAGAATCCCGGAACTCAATGGTCTGATGGAGAAAGTCCGGGAAGGACATGGTAGATTGCTGGATTCTAAACGTGCCGAGCTGCTGGAGATCGTCCGTCAGTGTATGGCAGAGGTTCATACCCTTTCCGACGGCAATGTGGACTGTACTGAACTGGTAAGAAAAGCTGATACCTATTTCGACCAGCAGAAAAAGAAAATCAGCGAGCTTCAAAGCCTTGCCCTGTTGGACGGTCTGGTTCCGCAGATTTGGTCTTATAAAGATGACATCTGTGACCGTATCGAGACAGCAAAGCAGCCGCCGAAGCCGGTGGAGAAAAAGCAACCGGATACTCCGGCAAAAGCTGCTCCGAAGAAAGTGATTAAGAATGTGTACCGTCAGATGGCGTTCCCTGCAAAGACCTTGGAGAGTCAGGAAGATATTGACGCTTATGTAGAGCGTATGAGAAGTTACCTGACTGCGATGATGAAGGATTGCGATGGAATCACGCTGAAATAAGGAGATTGTTATGGACAAGAATGCAATAAAAAAATTCGCTGTCTGGGCACGTCGGGAATTGATTGAGCGTGTATCCCAGAAGGCGATGCAATATGGAATTGAAAAGGATAATATCGTTGATGCTGCAGCTGACAGCATCAACGGAAAAGTCCTGACTGATACACAGAAGAATCAGCGCAGAGCATTGATTTCTCAGATCAATGCCAAAGGCTATGAGGAAGTGATGGAGGAGGTTGCCTACACCTGGTTCAACCGCTTGATTGCCCTGCGCTTCATGGAGGTCAACGGCTATCTCCCTACTCGTGTGCGTGTGTTCACGGACGAGGAAAACAACTTCAAGCCGCAGATTATTGACGAAGCCCTGCATCTGGATTTGGATGGCTTGAATATGGAGAAAGTCTATGAGTTCAAGAACGCCAACCAGACAGAAGAACTCTACAAATATCTGCTGATCACCCAGTGCAACGCCCTGAATAGCGTTCTGCCGGGAATGTTCCAGCGTATTTCTGACTACACCGAGCTGCTGTTACCGGACAACCTGCTTCGTGAAGGCAGCGTCATCGAGCAGATGATTTCCACCATCCCAGAGGAAGATTGGCAGGATGCGGTGCAGATCATCGGCTGGCTGTATCAGTATTACAATGCCGAGAAAAAGGACGAGGTGTTTGCCGCCCTCAAGAAGAACGTGAAAATCACCAAGGAGAACATTCCGGCGGCAACCCAGCTGTTCACCCCGGACTGGATCGTCCGTTACATGGTGGAGAATTCCCTCGGTCGCCTGTGGGTGGAGGGACATCCCAATGATGAGCTGAAATCCGGCTGGAAGTATTATCTGGAAGAAGCCGAACAGGAGCCGGATGTGCAGGAACAACTAACTGAAATCCGCAAAGAATACGCCGCTATGACCCCGGAGCAGATCAAGTGTATTGACCCTTGTTGCGGTTCCGGTCATATCCTCGCCTACCTGTTTGATGTGTTGGTGCAGATCTACGAGAGCTACGGCTACACTACCCGTGAAGCGGTGGAAAGTATCGTGAAGAATAATCTCTACGGTTTGGATATTGACGACCGTGCGGCGCAGCTTGCCTATTTTGCGGTTATGATGAAAGCCCGTCAGTATGACCGCCGATTCTTTAGCCGCCAGATTCAGCCAAACGTCTATGCGATTCAGGAGAGCAACGGCATTGACCGATATGCTCTGGAATACTTCTGCAATGGTGATTCCAAGCTGAAAGCGGCAATGGACAGCATTATCAAGGAAATGCACGATGCCAAGGAGTACGGCTCCATCCTGAACATTACTCCCGTGGATTTTCCTTCCCTTTATGCCCGTTTTGACGAGGTACGGGATGACATCAGCATGAGTAAAGAAAATGTGCTGAACAACCTGTTACCATTGGTGCAGGTGGCAGAAGCACTGTCACAGAAGTATGATGTAGTCGTAACAAATCCGCCATATATGGGAAGTAGTGGTATGGCGGCAAAACTTGTCACATATACAAAGAAAAATTACCCTGATACCAGGTCGGATTTCAGTACGATTTTTATGGAAAAATCTATGCAGTTGTGTACCAAACACGGATGTATGGCAATGATAAATATACCTGTATGGATGTTTTTAACAAGTTATGAAGCTCTTAGACAAAAGATATTAAATGCATTTACTATATCTACAATGGTTCATTTAGGAAGAGGTGTTTTTGGCTCTGATTTTGGAACAACCTCTTTTGTAATCACAAAAGGATCAGTAAAAAAATACGTTGGTTGCTATCGAAGATTGTTTGATAAATCTGTGGATGTTGATAGCTTGGAGGAAAAAGAACGTCGATTTTTTGCAAAGAAAGGAGAATTCTTCTCTAATCAAGATGGATATGAGCAGATACCTGGGGCTCCAATCGCATATTGGAAATCTCAAAAAGTAATTGCAAGTTTTCAAAATTCAAAGTTAGATGATGAACTTATCTTTAGACAAGGAATGACAACAACGGACAATGAAAAATATTTGCGATTTTGGCATGAAGTTTCTATCAACAATATAGGTTTTCAAATTGTTGATAGGCAAGCTTCAATAGAATCAAACAAGAAATGGTTTCCTTATCAAAAAGGTGGAGAATATCGGAAATGGTATGGAAATAATATGTATGTTGTGTTCTATTTAGATGATGGAAAGGAATTGATAGATTTAGTTACAAAAAAATATCCACGAATTTCTGACCCTGAATTTATTATCAAAAACAGAAATTGGTATTTCAAAGAAGGGCTTACATGGACTACATTAAGTTCTGGAAATTTTGGAGCCAGATATGTAGCGGGTGGATTTATATTTGATGCAAAAGGCTCTATGGCGTTTACTAATTGTAATAATCCGATTGGATATTATGTTGGATTACTTAATAGTGCAGTAACTAAAAATTATTTGGATGTGCTTGCACCGACGATAGACTTTAATATTATAGCATTAAAGTCTATACCTTCTATTGTTGGCTCAGTGAATGATGTAAGTAATTTGGTATGGCAGAATATTGAGGTGAGCAAATCTGATTGGGACTCCTTTGAAACCTCTTGGGACTTCTTGGTGCATCCACTTGTCCTTGCCACCGAAGTTCCTGATTTAAATGGCGGTCACAAAGCAACTTTGGCTGATGCCTATGCAAAATGGGAAGCTCTCTGTGAGAAACGCTTCAACCAGCTGAAAGCCAATGAGGAAGAATTGAACCGTATCTTTATCGACATCTACGGCTTGCAGGACGAGCTGACCCCGGAAGTTGAGGATAAGGATGTTACTGTCCGCAAGGCTGACTTGCAGCGTGACATCAAGAGCCTGATTTCCTATGCGGTGGGCTGTATGTTTGGCAGATACTCTCTGGATGTAGAGGGGCTTGCTTATGCAGGCGGCGAGTGGGATGCCAGCAAGTATGCTTCTTTCGCTGCGGATAAGGACAACATTATCCCAATCTGCGATGATGAATATTTTGATGATGACATTGCAGGTCGCTTTGTGAAGTTTATCGAGGTAGTTTATGGCAAAGACACGCTGGACGAAAATCTGAAATTCATTGCCGATGCGCTGGGCGGCAAAGGACAGCCGAGAGAGGTTATCCGCAACTACTTCCTGAATGACTTCTATGCCGACCATTGCAAGATTTACCAGAAACGTCCGATTTACTGGTTGTTTGACAGCGGAAAGAAGAACGGCTTCAAAGCCCTCATCTATATGCACCGTTATCAGCCAGATACCATTGCCCGCATCCGTACCGACTATGTGCATGAGCAGCAGAGCCGTTACCGCACCGCCATTGCAGATCTGGAAAACCGTATTGCCAATGCGTCCACCAGCGAGCGTGTGAAGCTGAACAAAGCATTGACGAAACTGAAAGATCAGGATGCCGAGCTGAGAAGCTACGAAGAAAAGATCCACCATCTGGCAGACCAGATGATTGCCATTGATCTGGACGATGGCGTCAAGGTCAACTATGCAAAATTCCAGGATGTATTGGGCAAAATAAAATAAGGGGGCGATTGTATGAAACTAAATCGTATATCAGTCAAAAATTTTAAAGGGTTTCAAGAACTGCAATTGGATTTAGATGGGAAAAGTACTGTGATGTTTGGTATAAATGGTACTGGTAAATCCACTGTTCTCTCTGCGATAAATTATTGCTTTTGGCTTTGGTTGAATCGCTTGAATCCAGCACAAGGAACGGCCTATCGTTCACTTGATAGCAAATTAGTTCGCCATGGTAGCTCCGAGCTTGAAATTTGTTGTACTGTGGAAACTGGTGACTGCACACATGAGCTAACCAGACGCTATACTAAGTCACGTACAGGAAAAAAAGCTACTTCTATTTCTGAAAAGAAAGAATACGATGAATTTGTTGATACCTTTCGTGAGATGTATTTGACAGAAGATGAAAATATGCCTGTTTTCGTAAATTATGGTACAAATCGAGCAGTGCTGGATATACCGCTGAGAATTCGTCAAAAACATCAGTTCTCAAAGTTAACAGCCTTAGAACGTGCCATTGAAAATGAACTTGATTTTAGAACTTTTTTTGAATGGTATCGTAATCAAGAGGATATTGAAAACGAATATATTAGAGAAACTGGAGACCAAAATTATCAGGATAAGTATCTGAAATGTGTGCGTAGTTCAATTGAGACTATGCTTGGTAATGTCAGTGATCTTAAGGTAAAACGTAGTCCCCTTAGAATGGTTGTAAAAAAAGAATCCGTTGAAATTGCAGTTGATCAGCTTTCTGATGGTGAAAAGTGTACTTTAGCTCTTTTTGGTGATCTTGCACGAAGAGTAGCTATGGCTAATCCAAATCGTGATAACCCATTAGACGGATCAGGAATTGTGCTCATTGATGAAATAGAGTTGCATATGCATCCTTTGTGGCAAAGACGTGTGTTGAATGTTTTGCGAGAAGTATTTCCTAATATTCAATTTATTGTTACCACACATTCTCCTCAAGTTTTAGGAGAGGTGTGTAGTGATTATATGGTGCTTAAACTATCCACTACTCCTGAGGGAAAAGGAAATATTGAGGAAGTGTCAACATATGGGAAGGATGCCAACTGGATTTTAAAATATGATATGGACACACCGGACCGAGCAAAGCCAGTATTAATGAAATTTAAGAATTTTTATGATGCATTGGATCAAATGGATTATAAGAATGCTCAAAAGATACTGGATGATTTGCGGGAGATGATCGGTGAAGATGCGGAGCTAACTTCTATGCAGGTTCAGCTTGATATGAATTCACTTTGAGGTTTTGTCATGATAGAAATAAAAAAAGGAAAAGAGCCACCGGAGCTAATAGCCTATCGTAAGACAGAGTATGCTACTTACGATAACATGCCAAAGGAGGTTCATGATGCTGTTCTTAAAAGTTTAATTCAAGAGCAAGGGAATCTATGTGCATACTGCATGTGTCGAATTCCACAAGAAAAGAAAAAACCATCCGCTACTATTGAACATTGGAATCCGCAAAGTAAGACATCCAATAATACAGCATTGGATTATCGAAATATGCTTGCTGTATGTAGTGGTAATAGGGGATGTAGATCTAAGAAAGATATGACTTGTGATGCCAAGCGAGGAAATACATCCCTTACAGTTAATCCATTAAATGCATCAACATTATCGAGCATATCATATAAATCGGATGGAACCATTTTTTCACCTAATTTGAATATCAATTCAGATTTAGATATTACCTTAAATTTGAATTGCTCTTGCGTTGGGTTAGTTGAAAATCGCCTAAGAGCGCTACAAACGATGCTGAGAGAGTTAAAGAAAAAACATCCAAAAGGAGACATTACATTGACTTGTTCAAGAATGCTGGAAAAATACCAGTCGCAAACTCCAAAAACTCCTTATTTGGGTATACTTATGTGGTGGTTACAAAAACATATGAGCAAAGGATAAGGTTGGATAATGATATGGATATAGAAAAAGTAATACAAGACCTAAACCGCAGATTTGCTGCACCTTTGCCGGAATATTATTATCGCCGCATCATTTTCTGGCATGATGAGGACAGGGAGTTTGAGGACAAGCTGGAGGAAATTCAGCTGGACAATGCCAAACTGGTTGCTTTGAACACCAGCAACTCCTTTATGGTGAAAAAGCTGTTATCTAACGATGACCTGATCAGTAACTATCTTGTCTACAACCCTCTTTCCTTTGATAAGCCGGATGATGACTGGCTGATTGACGTGAAGTTGTACAGTGAAGAATTCCGTGCGGATCTGATTTCCATGTGGATGGATGAGATGGGCTTGGTATCGAATTTCTCTATGAGAAAAGAGGTCAAGCACTATCGAAAATTCTTTAATGCCAAGGATCGCCGGGCAAAGGTAGCAGCTCAGAGTAAAACTCCGGAGAAACCGGCGCAGCTGCACATGGCTGTCATGGCGGCAATCTGCGGTATCAAAGACCCTCAGCCAAATCAGATCATGCAGTGTGTGTTTCGTGCCGGTCTGGATAAGCAGAACAACCAGGTCTATCAGGACTTTGTAAATTACGGGGCGCAGGATGCTTTCTGGGCGATGGTGCGCCAGGGAACCGGCTACTGCGAGGAGGAAGGCGACATCGGACAGCTGGCAATTCATTTGCTGCTGACTGCATCTACTCGCACTATGTTCCCAGAACATCTGGCTGGCTTAGAAAGATTCCTGTCCCTTCCCCATCAGGCATATTGCTATGACTTTGTTTCTGACTGGCTGCGGAGTGAGGATAATCATCAGCTTTATGAAATCGCTCGTTATGTGGAGGAAGAAGCCCACTTGCCGAAGCGGTTCAGCCAGCTGGCACTGGAAGATTTGGTGGATACCGAGTGTTTTCCGTGCATCAATGAAATCATTCTGACAAAGCTGATGACAGGAATCAGCAATCAAATCATTGATGCGGATGTCATTACGAGAATAGTGGAAAAGCGCCGCACCTGTGTCTGGTATGAGGAGTTTGCCAACTTCTATGAGGGAATCTTGCAGGTGGCGAATATGCAGGAGTTCTTCAAAGAACACTCTGCCGGTTTCCACACGGCACAGGCTCGTGAGGTATGGAAGAACTACACCAACGATTATTACAGGATGGATCGCTATTATCGGCAGTTCCAGCTCTGCTTCCAGAGAAGCCTGGAAACCTCCAATATGTTGTTGGATGATCTGTTCAAACACGTTGTGGACAAGGTAGAGGGGTTTTATTCTCATTGGTTTTTGGGTGAACTGGGAAGTAACTGGTCGGATGTGTGCGCCGATGAACTAGCACAGTATGGAAAGATACTGGAAATACCCCGGCAGGAGGACTTCTATCGTTCCCGCATCAAAAATTCAGATTCCAGAATATTTGTCATTATCTCGGATGCCATGCGCTATGAGGTGGCGGCTACCCTTGCGGAAGAACTTGAGCGAGAGAACCAGAGCCAGGTGAAGCTGGCGAATATGCAGAGCATTTTCCCATCGATCACTAAGTTTGGTATGGCTGCGCTACTTCCGCACACGAAGCTGTCTATCGAGGTGAAGAACGATGTTCTGACCGTTTTGGCTGATGGGCAGTCTACCGCAAGTACCAACCGTGACAAGGTGCTGAAAGCGGCTAATCCTGCAAGTGTGGCGTTGCAGTACAAGAACATCATCGGCATGAAACGTGCCGAGAGAAGCGCCTTGGTGAAGGGTATGGATGTTGTGTACATCTACCACGATACCATTGATGAAGCAAGCCATACCTCTGATACCGCTGTTTTCACGGCTTGTGAGAAAGCAGTTTCTGAACTAAAAAACATGGTGCGTATTATTGTAAATGAGTTTGGCGGCACGAATATTCTGATTACCGCAGACCACGGGTTCCTGTACACATACAGTCCCCTCAACGAGGATAACAAGGCGGACAAAACCAGCTTTAACAGCATGGATGTGGAATATGGCAGACGATACGCCATTATGCAGAAGGGTGCTTCGCCAGATTATCTGATGCCGGTGAAATTCCTGGATGGAGAAACCGAGTTTGAAGGTTTTGCGCCGAGAGAAAACATCCGTATCAAGATGAATGGCGGCGGGTTGAACTTCGTCCACGGCGGTATCAGTTTGCAGGAAATGGTGGTTCCGGTCATTGACTATCACCATTTGAGAAATGATTCGATGGAATATAAGCGCAACAGACAGAAATACGATACGAAACCTGTTACTGTGAGCTTGCTGTCTGCAAGCCGGAAAATCAGCAATATGATTTTCAGCTTGAACTTCTATCAGAAAGATGCGGTGGGTGCGAACCGAGAAGCTGCAACCTATCAGGTTTATTTTACAGATTCTAATGGCAAGCAGATCAGTGATGTTCAGAAGATTATCGCTGATAAAACCACCGACAACGGCACAGAGCGTACATTCCGCTGTACTTTCAATCTGAAGCCGCTGAAGTACAGCAATACCGGAACCTACTATCTGGTGATTGCAGACGAGCAGGGACTCCAGCTTCCACAGCGTGAGGAATTTCAGATTGACATTGCCTTTGCGGTGGATGAGTTCGACTTTTTCAGTTAAGCATCGCAGGAGGAACCAAGGATGGAACAGATGACTGAGTGTGAAAGCACTCGTGATGAAATAAAAGAAAAACTCCGTCAGCATTTTGACGGAAAGATTGTCCGTAAGGACTTAACCAAGAAAATCAAAGAAGGAGCTAATGTCCCGGTATATGTCCTAGAATTTCTGCTGGGACAGTATTGTAGCTCCGATGACGAAGACGTGATTGAATCCGGGGTGCAGACAGTAAAAAGGATTCTCGCTGATAACTTTGTGCGTCCAGATGAAGCACAGAAAATCCTTTCCAAACTACGTCAAAAAGGTAGTCATACTGTCATTGATATGATCACCGTCCATTTGGATATAAAAAGGAATTGCTTCTTCGCCTCCTTCTCGAATTTAGGGCTGACTAATGTGCCCATCGAAGATGAATATCCGGAAAAATACGACCGCCTGTTGTGCGGCGGTATCTGGTGCATTGTGCAGCTGGATTATGAATATGTGGAGGAAGAAAAGCAGAACGGCTATCCAATTCAGATTCGCAAGTTGACACCGATTCAGATGCCGCATATTGATATTGCAGACCTGAAACAGGGACGAAAGTCTTTTTCCAAAGAGGAATGGATTGACATCCTGCTCCGTTCTATTGGTATGGAACCGGATGCGCTTTCCTATCGTGAAAAGTGGCTGCTTCTGACCCGTATGATTCCATTGGTGGAGAACAACTTCAACCTTTGTGAACTCGGTCCCCGCAGTACCGGTAAATCTCATTTGTACAAGGAGATTTCTCCAAATAGTATTTTAGTTTCCGGTGGTCAGACGACGGTTGCGAACCTTTTCTACAACATGGGAAGAAAAACAGTAGGTCTGGTTGGTTTATGGGATTGTGTTGCCTTTGATGAGGTAGCGGGAATTCGTTTTAAGGACAAAGACGGAATCCAGATTATGAAAGACTATATGGCATCTGGTTCTTTTGCCCGTGGTAAAGAGGAAAAAGCGGCTTCCGCATCTATGGTATTTGTCGGAAACATCAACCAGAGTGTAGATGTTCTTCTGAAAACTTCCAGCCTGTTTGACCCGTTCCCTCCTGAAATGGGCACGGATACAGCATTTTTAGACCGTATGCACTGCTACCTGCCGGGATGGGAAATTCCGAAGTTCAGACCGGAGCATTTTACGAACGACTATGGGTTCATCAGCGATTATCTCGCTGAGTTTATCCGTGAGCTGCGGAAGGAACAATATGGTGATGCCATTGACCGGTACTTCCGGCTTGGAAAAAACCTGAACCAGAGAGATACCATTGCAGTCAGAAGAATGGTTGACGGTTATCTGAAACTGGTTTATCCGGATGGAGAGTTTACCAAAGAACAACTGGAAGAAGTTCTTCAGCTGGCGCTGGAAATGCGCCGACGTGTAAAAGAGCAACTGAAAAAGCTGGGCGGTATGGAGTTCTATGATGTAAACTTCTCCTACATTGATATGGATGATATGTCCGAACATTATGTGTCTGTGCCAGAACAAGGCGGCGGAAAGTTAATTCCGGAAGGAATGTGCAACCCTGGACAGGTCTATACTGCTTCTCAAGGTAAGAGCGATATGATCGGTGTGTTCCGGCTGGAGTCCCAGATGCTTCCTGGAAACGGAAAGTTTGAAAGAACTGGCATTGGAACTGACCGTGATGCGAAAGAGTCTACCAACACGGCATTTAATTTCCTGAAGGCAAATGCTAACCGTATCAGCGGCAGCATCAGCACCACGATGAAGGACTATATCATCAACTACCAGGATTTACAGGGCATTGGCATGACCGGGAAACTGGCATTACCTACACTGATTGCTTTGTGTTCTGTTGCATTGGGAAAACCGGTGCAGAGTTCTTTGGTGGTGCTTGGGGAAATCAGCATCAGCGGCACAATGATAAAAGTGGATGAACTTGCAAGTACATTGCAGGTGTGTCTGGACAGCGGTGCAAAACGAGTGCTGATACCGAGTACATCTTTCGTGGATTTTGCAACGGTTCCGCCGGACTTAATGAGTGCGTTCCAGCTGATTCCTTATCAGAGTGCGGAGGATGCTGTGTTTAAGGCTCTGGGAGTAGAATAAACTCTAATCCATACAACCTGCGTCACGGGCAGATCAGGTTTGGTTTGTGCTTGTGTATCAATGTAGAGATATTATTGTAATAAACGCCTGAGTACATTTTGAGTACACTATTTGCGAGACACAGAAACACACCGGCGAATATGGAGAAAAATATGCCAAATTATAGCGTTAACGCTACATAAAATATGTATATTTCAAAAACCTACCTTGAGTGGGAATAATTTCAGAGGCCAGAAAAAGCCTGGAATGACTGGGCTTTCTAAGGTTTGATGCCCTTTGTGGCAACGAAATGGCAACATTTTTTCATTATTCATAAAAAGAGAGCTAACTGATTTTGATTAGTCAGTTGGCTCTCTTTTTCTTTTTATTATTATTCTGTGCAACAAACGGCCTCTCCCGTGGCCTACAAGTAAGGGGGTCAAAAGAGGTCCTGGGGCGGCACCTTCACATAGTTCTGGGACTTGTCAAATTCCGGGTAATGGTAGCGCCACTTGTCGTAATCCTCTTTGGAGATTTCGCCCGCCTCCAGCATGGCAGCGGCCTGCTGCCAGGAGCAGAGCATCTCGTGCAGCCGGGCAGCATCCTTGTTCTTCCGCACATCAACCTTCAAGCAGACTTCTCCATCCATCTCGCTGATCTTGAGCCCGTAGTTGTCCTCCAGGGTAAACAGGGTGTGCATCAGCCCCACATAGGAGTCTATATCCGGGACAGAGAGGGCATGGGGCGAGACATCCAGTACCTGGGCCAGGGCGGCGGTAAGGTCCGCCTTAGGGGTTCTTGATCCTGTTTCATACTGAGCAAGGCGCACATCGGCGGACTTTTCCGGAAAGCCCAGCGCCATGCCGAGATATTTCTGAGTCATCCCCCGTAGGAGACGGAAAAAGTGAATCCGTTCGCCAATCGCCATATCATCCACTCCAATCGTTGATTGTCTTTAGGAAAAGCGTAGCAGAAATGCTTAGTAAAGTCAAGGGGATCCTAAACAATTTTATTTAATTTATTTTGCGTGCTCTGATTGACACAAGCTATTTTGCTTAGTATAATGACAATAGACTAAGCATAATAGCTTAGAATCAATAAATGGAAAAGAACTGCCACAATCCCCCGGTTATACATCCGGGAAAAAAGTGGCGGACGGAAGTGAGGAGGCATTTATGGAACACAATATCCAGCCGCAGCAGCCATCAACGAAGAAAGGAAGGTATTTTCAATGCAGGCACAAAACTTTATGCGCGTGGAGGAAGTGGCCCAGGAGCTGGGCATCTCCAAGTCCCACGCCTACAAGGTGATCCACAAGCTCAACGCCGAACTCCGTGAGAAGGGCTATCTGACCATCTCCGGGCGGGTCAATCGGAACTTTTTCATGGAGAAGTTCTGCTATGGCAAGACGGGAAAGGAGGGCTAATCATGGCAGTCTATAAGGAAGAAAAGACAAACACCTGGCGGGCGGTCTACCGCTATACTGACTGGAACGGCGAGCGCAAGCAGACCCAGAAGCGGGGCTTCAAGACTAAACGGGAGGCGCAGGCCTGGGAGCGCGAACAGCTCAATAAGACCAGCGCCGATCTGGATATGACCTTTAAGAGCTTCGTGGACCTCTACACGGCAGATATGAAAACCCGGCTCAAGGAGAACACCTGGGCTACCAAGGACCACATCATCCGTACTAAGCTGCTGCCCTACTTCGGCAGGCTGAAAATGTGTAACATCACCGCCCAGCAGATCATCACCTGGCAGAACGAGATGCTGAACCATAAGGACGAGAACGGCAAGCCCTACTCGCCGGTGTACCTGAAAACGGTCCACAATCAGCTCAGTGCCATCTTCAACCACGCGGTTCGGTACTACAACCTCCGGGAGAACCCCTGCAAGAAGGCAGGCAGCATGGGCAAGAAGAAAAACCGGGAGATGATGTTCTGGACCAAGGAGCAGTACCTGAAATTTGCCGAGGTGATGATGGACAAGCCGCTGTCCTTCTATGCCTTTGAGATGCTCTACTGGTGCGGTATCCGAGAGGGGGAGCTGCTGGCCCTGACCCCGGCGGACTTTGACTTTGAGAAGCGCACCGTGTCCATCAACAAGTCCTATCAGCGGCTGAACGGCAAGGACCTGATTACCACCCCTAAGACGGAAAAGAGCAATCGGGTCATCACCATGCCGCAGTTTCTGGCCGAGGAAATCCAGGATTACATCAAGATGCTCTACGGGATCAGGCCGGATGACCGGATGTTCACCGTCACCAAGAGCTATCTCCACCGCGAGATGGACCGGGGAGCCAAAGAAGCCGGTGTGCCACGCATTAGAATCCACGATATTCGTCATAGCGCGGTTTCACTTCTGATCGATATGGGGTTCTCCGCCACGGCTATCGCGGACCGGGTGGGACATGAGAGCATCGACATCACTTACAACTACGCGCACCTGTTTCCGTCCAAGCAAGCGGAAATGGCGGATAAATTGAACATGGAAAGGGGCAATTAAAAATGTCAGCAAAGAATTTGGATAAGCATAACCGTTGGAGGAACAAGACCGTAGCTTTTCGGGTCTCCCCGGAGGAGGACGCCCAGATCGAGACGGCGGTGAAGCTCACCGGCTTGACTAAACAGGATTACATCATCCGACGGCTGCTCTGCCGGGATGTGGTGGTCCAGGGCAACCCCAGGGTCTACAAGGCGCTGCGGGATCAGCTGGCCGCTGTACTGGACGAGCTGCGCAGGATCGAAGCTAGACAGGGCGTAAACGATGAGCTGTTGGACACCATCCAGATGATCGCCACCATTATAAACGGAATGCAGGAGGATTTTGCCTATGACCGATGATAAAAAGAAAATGACCGCCCAGAACTCATCTGTTGGCGCAGATGATGGGCAGTCAATCTCTCAAAATTCCAAGTTCACTATACCAGATCCGGACGAAAAAAGCAATTCCCCGGAAAAAGATTTGGAGGAACTTTACCAGAAAATGCGCCGCATGAGCGACCCAGCTTACCTCCATACTGTGACCCTGGACGAGCTGATGGACAATGTGTTTGATGGCAAGTCTGCGGTGATTGAAAACCTGCTCTATACAGGAGCGTACATCCTTGCCGGAGCGCCGAAAATCGGCAAGTCCTTCCTGGTGGCGCAAATCGCCCACCATGTCAGTACCGGGCAAGACCTGTGGGGCTACAAAGTCCACCAGGGAACCGTCCTCTATCTTGCTCTGGAAGATGACGAGAGCCGTTTGCAGCACCGGATGTTCCGAATGTTCGGAGTGGAGGGGACAAGCTCCCTCCACTTCGCCACCAACGCTAAAATGATCGGCGGTGGCCTGGATGAACAGCTGGAAAAGTTCGTTCGGGAACACGGCGATACCAAACTCATTATCGTGGATACCCTGCAAAAAGTCCGGGAAGCGGTAAGCGACAGTTACAGCTATTCCAGCGACTATGAAGTGATCGGCAAGCTGAAGCAATTTGCTGACCGATATGGCGTCTGCGTCCTGATTGTCCACCACACCAGAAAGCAACCTGCGGGAGATAGCTTTGAAATGATTTCCGGCACCACGGGCTTGCTGGGCTGTGCGGATGGTGCGCTCCTGATGCAGAAGGAGAAACGGACGGATAGCAAGGCCACTCTGGAGGTGGTGGGCAGAGACCAGCCGGATCAGCGGCTGTATCTGAGCAAAGACCAAGAGAACCTGGTTTGGGGTCTCGACCATGCAGAGAATGAGCTTTGGAAGCAGCCTCCGGATCCGGTACTGGAAGCTGTGGCAAAGATCGTATCTGTTGATAACCGAGAATGGGAAGGAAGTCCTACTGAGCTGGCCCAAGCGATTCAAACAGATATGGCGGTGAACCGGCTCACCAAGCATTTGAATGTGAATGCCAGCCGCCTGTTGGAAGAACATCAGGTAAAGTATGAGAACAAAACCAAGCACGCCGGGCGGCGTATCCGGCTGACCTACATGGTGGTGGAAGCACCTGCGTTTGAAGTAATCGAGTGAAGCGCGACGCTCGCAACGGTCGCGACGGTGTTTTGAGGGGTACTCCCAGCACCGTTGCGACCGTCGCCACCGTCGCGGAAAGAAAAAGATGGGGTGGTATTTTGCCACCACATCATCAAGGAGGATGCCCCATTTTAGGGCACCCTAAAAGTATCAGAGGATGTCGCGATTCACGACACCCTATGCCCCGAAACAGGGCACCGAGTACAGGGGCAAAAAGCGTTCGGAGAACGCGCAGCCACAGAATGAAATTCTGTGTTCAGAGGGGGCTTGGGGGCGTTGCCCTCAACAAGCAGTTTGTGGCAAATGGATAGCCACAAGCATTGCTTGCCTGTATCTAAAACAACCGAAACGGTCCTTGTCCGCTGCGGAAAATCAACTGAAATACAAGTATTGGGAGGTAACGAGTATGAGAAAAATTTTGTCCTGTGAGTTCAACCCGGACACTGCCTGCGTGGAGCTGTGCATGGAAGATGGAACCCTGTTGTCCATCGACTGCACCGCCGTGGAGAACGAGGTAGCGAACAGTATGTACCAGCGGTCAGAACTGGACTGGCTGATCCATAATGATCCGCTGTCCTATGCCGAACTGATTTTGAATGGGGACCCTGAATTGTATCTAAAAGCAGTAACAAAGAAAACTCCGTTAGATTGATGGCAAAGAAAATCCGCCAGAAGCAACACTCTAAAGGGTGCGCCTCTGACGGATTTTTTACATCTTATCAATCAAAGCAAATACAACAGCTTGCTGTTCTTCGCTCAATCTTGACCAGCGTTCTAGAAGCTTTTTCTGCGCCTCAGTCAAGGAAACAGGTGCATCTTCTTCGGCAAATAGTTGAGATAGCGTAATGCCAAAGGCTGCGCAGATTTTCTCCAAGGATGGAATGGTCGGAACCATGTTCTTGCGATACCATGAGGAGATCGTGGATTGCGGCAAACCGGAGCGTTCTGCAAGCTGATACTCTGTCCAGCCCCGTTCCTCCCGATACGCGGTTATAACCGAGAGAATATCCTTCACCTGCATCACTCCTTTGCTTGTGTTCTTCGTAAATTATACTTTGATAAATCGTTGCAATTTAATCATTTATATCGTATAATTTTAACGATAAACACAACTGCAAAGGAGGGGAGAACTTTGAACGGAAAAAGCTGTTTTTTCATCGGGCACAGGGAAACATCGGAGGCAATTTAGGGAGTGTCCAAAATAAAGATTTTATAGTAGAATAGGAAATATGAGAAAAATAACAGAAGAAGCATGGAAGAAATGCCCAAGATGCGGAAAAACCGAGAATCAGATCAAAGCAGGGTACAACGGATCGGGGAGCCAACGCTGCAAGTGTAAGGAGTGCGGCAAATATTACACCATAGATCCGAAACAACACGCATACCCGGAAGAGACCAGAGAACTGGCAATCAAAATGTACTACGGCGGGGTCAGCGGCCGCGGCGTGGGAAAAATTCTGGGGATGAACAAATCCAATGTAATGAATTGGATAAAAAAAGAGTGCCCGAAGGAAGAGTAAGCAAGAATCCTCAGCCGGAGCAAGAGTTGTGGAACTGGATGAGCTGTACTGGTTTCTGGAGTACAAGCCCCGGAGTGAAACGCGGGAAAATGTTTACATTATGACGATGGTGAGTCGAAAGCCCCGGCAAATTGTGGGGCATGTTGTAAGTCTGGATAAGATGTCCAGAACGATTCAGCGAATGGTAGACGCGGCTTCCGATGCGGAAGTATACTGCACAGATGGGTACAGCGGATATCTGGATGTGGTCTTTCCGGGGAAACATATCTTTAACATGCACAACAAAAATGACACCTTCACGGTGGAAGGCGTCAATGCGGATCTGCGCCATTATATCCCAACATTGGCCCGGCGGAGCAGGTGTTTTCCAAGAAAGCTGGAGAATCTTCGGGCGGTCCTTGACATTTTCGTCAGGGCTTACAATCGTTTCGGAGCGCAGAAAGAGCGCTATCGTTCCCTTCATCCGGGGGCAACTGTGCCCTTTTCACTCTTTGACTTTCTTTAACTCTTTGTTTGGACACTCCCGGCAATTTACCCGGCATTGTATGCGGTTGTTGAGCAGCACATTTTGGAATATGGCGTCACCGAATTTATCGTCGGTCATTACGGTGGATTTGACCGCCTTGCAGCGTCAGCAGTTAAGGCCGCGAAGCATCTCTACCCAGATGTGAAGCTCATTTTGCTATTGCCATACCATCCAGCAGAGCGGCCCATCCCAACACCCGATGGATTTGACAGCACCTTCTATCCACCGGGGATGGAAAGCGTCCCGCGCAAGATCGCAATCGTGAGAGCAAACCGCTATGTTGTGGATCATGTAGACTACCTCATCGCCTATGCGTGGCACCCTGCTAGCAATGCTCAAGAGTTACTGGAGTATGCAGGAAAGAAAAATACTGTTTTTGTTACTACAATTCCAATCACTTTATAAAAGTGATATGTGCAGATAACCAGAAAGATATGTTGAAGTAAGTCGTGGTTTGCTATAAAATAATAAATAAAGCGGGTGCGAGGGGGCCGTGAAATGCTTAATACCGAGTATATTTTAGAGGCGATCCGCCCATATTTAATAAAAGACAAAAAATTGCGGGAAAGTGATTTTAATCGTTTATTTTCAACACTTACCCGCCAAGAACAATATGAAATTATTAAAATTCTGATTGATAAAGATATCGACTATGTTGACGATGATGAGCCCGACTTTACTCCGCAAGAAAACATATTAGAGATACTCGAAGAGACTGCACCAGAGGATATCAAAATTTTAAGCAAAGAGCCAGTAACAAAAAAATCTGCGGCTGGTAGAGATGCAAAGCAGTTGCTCGGGCTTAAAAGTGAACAGCTATGTGTCTTGTATCAACAAGGAGACTCGCTTGCGCTGGAAGCATTAATCCTCAAAAATGAAAAGTTTGTTTATCGCGATGCTCTTTCTATTTCAAAACAATTTAAGCAGGATTGCCTCACAATAGATGATATTGTCCAATATGGCAATATGGGACTTATTACGGCAGCAGATCGCTTTGATGCTTCACGGGGCTTTTCATTTTTAACATACGCCGATCATTGGATAAGGCAAAGCATTATCAGAAATATCATTGATACTGCCTATATGATACGCTTGCCTGTTCATGTAATGGATCGTGTACGCCGCTTTTGGGGAGTCCGAGCAGCACATCCAGATTTTAGCGAAGCGGATTTGGTCAAAGAATTACTTGCTTTAGGATATGCCGCATCGGAAAAAGAAATTCGTTATCTTCTTAATCTTGGAGACCTGTATTTAAATACCACCAGTCTCAATGTTTTAGTAGGCGAAGATGAACAAACAGAGCTTGAGGAGTTTATTCCGTCGGATATTTTAGTTGAAGATATTGTGGAGCAAACATTTTTGCGTGAAAGTTTGGAAGGCGTATTATCCACGCTTACTCCCCGTGAGGAAAAGATTCTCCGTCTGCGTTTTGGCCTTGATGATGGAGTTGAGCGAACATTGGAAGATATTGGTAAAGTATTTAATGTTACAAGAGAGCGTATCAGACAGATTGAAAATAAGGCACTTAGGAAACTCCGCCATCCATCAAGAACCAAATACATCCGAGACTTTTTGGGATCTCAGACAAAAGGATCCCCTTCAAAAAAACAAGAAAAGTCAGTACAAGCGGCGAAGTCAGTACAACAGGAAATCAATCAAACACAACGGCCCAAAGAGACTTATGATTATGTCTCAGATAGTGAATTCAATGCAGCAATACAAGAGGCCCTGGAGCATCTTACTGCTAAAGAGAGCACAATTTTCTCATTAAGATTCGGAATAGATTATGGACAAGGCTTAACACCAGAGGAAATGGAAACTCTTTACGGAATCACCAAAGCCGAGTTGTGTAGCGTGGAAACTAAGGCATTTCTTTTCATGGACAAACCGATTCAAGAAAAATTTAAGGCCACATTTTGCGGGAGGGGTACACCAACATGATTGAGGATAAAATCCAAGAATATATTGTTGAACATACCGGCCCAGGTGTCCTTTTTGTAATCAAAGGATACAATTTTGCTGGGTTTGAAAATTGTTTCATTTCGTTGGAGAGAACACTGCAAGATAAAGGCGCTCGATTTATGGAAATTTATCAGCAGCCCACAAAGGTTATTTCATATGAAGAATTCATCTGCCTTCGTGAGATTATTCTTTCTATGTTCTCTAAAATTTATATTTTTGAAAACAGGGACTATATCAATCTTTTCCCTGTTCGTGTTTGCATTCGACCTGATATCATCTCAGCTTTGTGTGCACATTACGATGAAGAAGCGCAGGAAGATGTTTTGCCCGAATCGTTGGGGGACTATATTGATATATACAGCAATTTTTTAAAGATTGGGGACCAATATGCTTGCCGTTATAATCTAGATGAAAGCTATCTGCTCAACGAAAAAATTGAGCGGTTATTTATTTCAGAAGATAATCCATGTGATCTGCTCGAGGGTCAGGTAGACGGCGCTATTATTCTGTCTATTTGTGAGGAAAGTGATTACTTTTCCCTAGCATATGGATTGGAAGCGTCCGATGCTGTTTTTGCGGTTTCTTTAGACAATGCTGCTGTAGGAAAAACCGTGCTGCAGGACAAGTTGCGCGGACTTTGCGGAAAATATCCTGGCAGGTTATTTTCTTATGTTCCCCCGGTAGATAAACAAATCCGAAAGTGCCCAAAGGAAATATATTCGGCTCTAGAGCAGTACTGGGGATACCCTTCCTTCCGGTCAATAAAGATGTATGACTTGGCAGCTGTTGAAAACCATCAAAAGAAAGTTGTCACAATTTCTCAAGAAGATATTATCTGTGATCTTATCGAACAGGCCGAAAATTGTGTTACAGGAAAAACCTACAGAGATATCTTTGTGACTGCTCCAACCGGCTCCGGTAAATCGTTAATGTTCCAGCTCCCAGCTATTTATTTAGCAGAGAAGTATGGCTTATTAACTTTGGTTATTACTCCACTGATCGGATTGATGAAAGATCAGGTTCAAAATTTGGAAGAGCGGGGATACACCAGAGCCAGAACCATCAATTCTGACATTTCTCCGATTGTCAGAGACGAAATTCTTGACTCGGTCGCAAGTGGTAAATGTGATATCTTATACCTTTCTCCAGAATCCCTGTTAAGTCGCAGCGATGTTGAGCAACTCATCGGAAAACGCAAAATTGGTATGCTTGTTGTAGATGAATCTCATATTGTTACAACTTGGGGAAAGCAATTCCGACCGGACTATTGGTATTTGGGCGACCATATTCGGAAACTGCGAAAGCGCCAGTCTCAAAGTGAAAGCGATCCCGCACCATTTATTATTGCCACTTTTACTGCAACGGCGATTTATGGTGGAAACGAAGATATGTACCATGAAACACTTAATAGTCTTCATATGGTGAATCCCATTACTCATTTAGGACATATCAGACGAAATAACATTTCCATCGAAGTATCTCAGGCAGAAAAAAAGACCCGTAATGAATATGAAAGCGACAAGTTCGATTTTTTGATTTCAGAAATTCATAAGGCATTGATTCGAGGACAGAAGGTGTTGATTTACTTTCCAACGGTTGTTCTCATTAACAGCTTTAAATCATACTGCTACGCCAAAGGATTGGGAAAACATCTCGCTATTTACCATGGTCAGTTAGGTGCTGATGAAAAGGACTCTAACCTTAACGAATTCCGTGATGGTAGTAGGCTTATCATGGCCGCAACAAAAGCATTTGGCATGGGCATCGATATTCCAGATATCAGTATTGTCATGCATTTTGCGCCAACTGGAAATGTTTGTGATTATATGCAGGAAGTTGGCCGTGCCGCACGGAAGTCGGAGATTGATGGACATGCAATATACCAACATATGAGCGATGACTTTAAGCACATCAACAGGTTGCATGGCCTATCAACCATTAAGAATTATCAGTTAATAGAAGTAATTAAAAAGATTCTGGAAATCTATACAACTACTCGATATTCGGGGAAAGCGAAATCTCTTACCAAGAAGCGCAACGAAATGCTCGTTGATGCAGAAAGTTTTGCTTATATTTTTGGAGCAACATCGTCTGATGATAGTGATCTAATTGCAAAAGTAAAAACCGCAATGTTGTTGATCCAAAAAGATTACGAACGGAAAGGATTTGCTCCGTTTTATATGCGTCCGATTCCGATTTTTGCCCATGGCTATTTTGCGATACCAACTGTACAACAAGAAAAGTTAAATCGGAAATATTCCAATGTTGCGCAGTTAGTTTTCCGTGAAAAGAATATATTCAAAGTTAACTTAAACTGGATTTGGGATCGAGCATACAGTAAGGAAATGTCTTTTCCTAAATTTAAGTATTTACTATATACACAAAGTCCGGAATTGTCATTCAACCAGCAATTTTCTCTGACCCCAGCAATGTCTATTGATATTACATTTGTGGATAATAGTGAGCTTGTGTTTGATACCGTTATAAATGCACTACATAGGATATTCCAGGAGTCTATTTCTTCTGGAAATTATCTGAAAGAATCTTTTATCTCGGACCAGCTTGCCTCCATGTGTAGTTCTCTGGGTATTAACCGATATAAGGCTCAAAATACGATTAATGTCTTTTTTGCCGCAGCCAGCACATATGCAAGCGAATACTCTAAACGAATCAGCGGGAGACCATTTCTTACCCGTGCAACCAATGCAGGAGATACATCGTATTCTATTAAGTCTTCCATCCAAGATTTCTTTAATTGGATTAAACGCTGTTACCGGGAGATTTTAGGAGAGTCTGTACCTACCGATTCAGAGGATCAGCGCAAATTGTACATCATAAATGACAGCCATCATACTCAATGCAAAGAATATATAACCTGTTTGGGTATTCTGGAGGCAATGGGTGTTCTTCGCTTTAAGTCGTTAGGCGGGTCAAACAGCCAGCTTTATATCTATGTAAACTCAGTAAAAGATATGACCATGGTTAGAGATCGCCCTGCCAGTTATAGAAATCGGTTGTTGGAATTGGTAAACAAACGGCACAAAGACTCCGTAAATATGCTAACTTTCCTGTTCCAGAATAATTTTACGAGCGAAGAGATATGGGATCATCTAGAGAATTATTTCCTTGGAATTATGCCCGATTCGTTCAATCAGGAAGCTGTTGCGGATACATCCATTGATTGCGATGATAGAACAGTGATCCTCCAAATTGGTGATGATTTCAAAGAAGATTACACAACTTGGAGCGAGGCAGAAATTTTGTTTGACAATTTCCGGACAGAGCAACTGGATATCGCTGAAATACCTTTGGCTGATTATTATAGCGCAAAACTATATGCGGGTATTCGATATGTGGAGGTCCTTCTGGCCTGGCAAAGCCAAAAAATTGCTCTGGTTGATTGCAGCGTTCCCGATGACCTCAGCAAGATTTTTCAGGACAATGGATGGCTTGTCTGCCATTATGAAACATTAGATTTGGAAGAATTGAAGCAGCGATTTGAGGAGAAATAGATATGGCGAAGATGATCCCCAGCAATGTTTCCCATGAAGAATTTCACGGTAGCGTAGGTGAAGAAAAGATTTACAATGCCCTTTCTAAGCTACCAGATGAATATGTCGTGTTTCATTCAGTTCATTGGAATAAAGCTAGGCCAAGCGGAAATATTGTCTGGGGAGAATCAGACTTTGCTGTTTTCCATCCCAGTCGAGGGCTGATTGTTATCGAAGTAAAATCCGGAGGTATTTCCTGTAAAGATGGCCGCTGGTTTCAGACAAATACGCTGACTGGTGAGTGTAAACAAATGAAGCGGCCACCTATGGTCCAGGCTGAACGCAGTAAATTTACATTTGCTGATCTTCTGGCATATTCTAAATTAGAAACAGTGAAAGAGTATTGGGTAGAATGCGCAGTCTGGTTTCCAAGTGTGGCTGATCGCAATAAAATTGGGTCTATGCCTTGCGAGTATTCCATAGGAAATGTACTGCTACAACAGGATTTAGAAAATCCTGCAGCAGCGATTGCAAGAATGTTTGACTTTTATCGGATGCATGCATCATTTCGTGCGTCAAAAGCAGAATCCGATGAAGTCATTCGCATTCTCGCTCCTAGTTTTGACGCTATCCCGAATTTCTCTGGAAAAGCATTTGAGCAAGATTATTATTTTAATCGAATGACAATGGAGCAAAGCTACCTGCTTGATTATTTAGAAGAGCAACGAGTTGCAGCCATTCAGGGGGGAGCTGGAACCGGGAAAACCATGCTGGCAATCGAGAAAGCGCGACGGCTTGCAGAAACAGATCAGGTTTTGTTTTTGTGCTTCAACCACCACTTGTTGCAATATCTTCAAAAAACTTATAGCGTGGAAATTCCGAATGTTACTTTTGCGAATCTACCGTTACTTACCTGCAGACATATGAAAGTATCGGATGCCGGCGGTGATGAAGGTATATCCCATTACTTAAATGACTACGATAAGTATTCTTGGCCATATAAGCATATCATTATTGATGAAGGACAAGATTTTTTAGAATATCATTTGGAACTTCTTTACGCTATAGCGGAGATCACAGATGGCTGTTTCTATGTATTCTATGACAAGAATCAACTCGTTCAGCAACGCCAAACTTTGGATTGGGTAAACAGAATCGAGTGCAGGCTAGTCCTTTCCTGTAATTGTAGAAATACGCGCAACATTGCCGTGACATCATACAAACCTCTTGGAATTGACAAAATCAAAATGAGAGTGGATATTCCAGGCCAAAAACCGACTATGCATCTCACGCAAAATATCGATGATGCGCGTCAGACAATAGGGAATATAATTCGAAATTATACTCGGCAAGGTATTCAGAAAAAAACAGATTGTCATCCTGACTGTAAAGACAGAAGAGGCTTCTTTGTTGTCTGGTGTTTCTTCTGTTGCAGGATATACACTTGCGCAAAGCCGTGACAGTAATGGAATCATGTTTACATCTTCCCGTAAGTTCAAGGGGTTAGAATCAGATGTTGTTATCATTGTGGATGTAGATGACAGCTGCTTCCTTGACGATGAGAAGCGTAGAGTGTTTTATGTTGGATCATCAAGGGCAAAACACTTTCTCGATATCGTTTCTGTGATGGACGACCAACATGTAAATAATATGGTTGTGCAGCTAACAGGGGAAGAAAAGAAAAACGCTAGGTTGGCGTTAGCTTCTTTTTTGAAAGTAAAGTTAGTTTCAGGGAGTGTCTTTAGCGCATAGAGTGACTTAATAAAAGCGAAAAAGTAAATCTATGCTATGGTTATTGTAGGTTTGTCAAACATATTGGACAGTGAACTCTGCAGGAGAAAGCCAGCGGA
>SAMEA3387494__coassemble_2043_pt1 | contig 27242 bp, 15 predicted proteins | sample SAMEA3387494__metabat2_high_PE_044 | metagenome-assembled genome bin SAMEA3387494 (sample SAMEA3387494) | Felis catus | biome: Faeces | place: United Kingdom | collected 2012
TCTCCAGCGGCATGGAGGTGTTGGAAGAGTCGTTCTTGTGGAAGTTGAGTACCCACTCCAGACCGGTTGCGAAGTCCTGTGCATTACAAGCAGCTTTTTCGTTGCCGTTGACGTCTACCCATTTTACATTGTCGCGCAGTTTGAAGGTCCAGGTCAGACCGCCATCCTCGGTACCCCATTCTTTAGCGATACATGGAACCAGTTTACCCTGTGGGTCAGCTTCCAGCAGACCGTCTACCAGGTTGCTCAGGTTTTCATAGTCCTCAGCTCTCTGAGAGTACAGAATGTTGAAGGTTTCCAGCTCACGAGCTGCAATAATCGGACGAACCAAATCTTTAATCTCGTCTTTAGAGGCTTCTTTCTTATCCTCTGTCTTTGCTTCTTCCTTCTTCTCACCGCTCTGCTCGGTGGTGTTGCCGCCTTCAGCAGGTTTTTCTTCGGTTGTTGTTCCACCGCCGCCGCAGCCGCTCAACACGAGGGATGCTGTCATAGCCAGAGCAAGCAATCTGGATACTGTCTTGTTCATATTGTTTACTTCCTCCCTTGACCTTAATCAGTCTGTAAGATATATAGCCACGTCTGTTCCTTTTGCAGGACAGAACCTACTACCAATGCAAATCTGCGAAAAAATCCAGCCGCCCCATTTCCCCTCTCCAATTCGGAAAAAGGCAGCTTTTCTTGAACGCAGATACGGATGGTTCATCAAAACAGACCACCTATTTTCTAATGATTTCTGTTTCTGATACAATTATTATATCAAAAGCTTTCAGCCCTGTCAATATATACTAAATTTTTCATTATATAGTTATTTTTTTAGTATTTTTTATCGGTGAATCTTACGAAAGCTTTGTATACTATCGCCAATCTTTTCACAAATTCCTTAACAAATTGTCTATGGTTTTCAACTCCCTCACAATGTTTTTACAAACTTTTTACATCTTCCAAAAATAAAAATTGCAAAAAAAGACCTCCAAAAAGGAGGTCTTTTTTACAAAATTCTTTGTTTCGCTGTACAATCAAGGCTTATTTGCTCTCGGTAAATGCTTTGATCTGTTCTGCTACGCCTTTTTCTTCGGAGGTGTAGCCGGCAGAATTGGTTGCCCAGTTTTTAATCTTTTCGTTCTGTGCGCCGTACATTGCGTACATCTTGGTATCGTTGTCAATCTTGCTCAAGCACCAGCCGATGGAATAGTTACATGGCAGAACCAGTACATGATCCAGCAGGTAAGCTTCTGCTTTTGCGTATGCTGCATAGCGGGCATCCAGGTCATCGGTGATAGCATCGGCAGCTTCTACCATTGCACTGTATTCTTTGTAGGTATCCAGCAGTGCTTTGTTCTCTGGGGTTTCTTCTGTGATTTCGTTAATGTAGGAGTAGTTTGCAGAGTAGTATGCGTTGTCGTTGCCGTAAACTTCCTGACCCAGGTAGTTCTGTGGGTCACCGTAGTCAGCGCCCCAGCCGTTGGTAACAAAGGAGTGCAGATGTGGCTGTACAACTTCGTTTCTTACACTGGAAACATAGGTCTTGATGTTGAATTTGACATAGTCATCGCCCAAACCGTCGGAGAATGCCTGTGCCATTACGTTCGCAGAGTCGAGGGCTACCTGGTTGGATGCGGAGATATAGTAATCCACTTCAACCGGGAAGGTAACGCCCAAAGCGGTCAGCTCTTCAATTGCCTGTTTCTTATATTCTTCTGCTTTTGCTGGGTCAACTCTGGCTGGAGTATTGCCGTTTGTTTCTCCCAGACCCAGTTCCTTCTTAACCAGCTCGGTGTATTCGGTGCCGTCTGTGGTATAAACCAAACCCTTCATGGTGTAGAAGTTGTTTTCACAAACCATTGGGTCGATGGCATTGGTTCTCTTCCAGTAATCGGAGAGATTCAGACCGTAGTACCAGGACTTACGGAATGCTTCGTTTGCGATTGCGGTATTCCAGTTGGTGTCCGGTGTGCCGTCTTCCTTGTTCTTATTAAAGTTGAAGTGGAACTGATAGGAGTATTTGGAAGGAACTGCCGGTACCATGTAGTCATAGTATTTGTTGCTTGGATCTTTGGCGATAGTATTGATATGTGCCTCGGACAGGTCAACATAATCGATTTCACCGTTCTGATACAGCTGGAAGGAGATGTCGTTGGATTCAACCATCTTGATGGTGACGGTATCAAAGCGTTTGCACTCGGTATCCCAGTACAGTGGGTTCTTGGTGAAAATCTTTTCGTTGTTATGGATGTAGGAGGTCATGGTGTAAGCGCCATTGTACCACATATTTTCGTTGTTCATCGACTTAACGCCAGCAGGACCGCCCAGCTCTTCTACCATTGCCGGGGAAATTGGATACAGGGAATTGTAAGTAGCAAGGGTATCAAAGTATGGTTTCTGGGTGATACAATGGTAAACTACAGTGTAGTCATCCGGTGTTTCCAAGCCGACCATTTCGCGGAATTTGGAGCCTTCCTCTGCATTCAGAGCAAATGCCTCTTCTTCGCTGAGGGTCTTGGTGTATTCATAGTATTCCTGCGCACCTTTTACCATTTCCAAAGGCATAGAGGTATTGGAGGAGTTGTTCTTGTGGAAGTTCATAACCCACTCCAGACCGGCTGCAAAGTCTTGAGCAGTACAATCCGCTTTTTCATTGCCGTTGACGTCTACCCACTTCACACCTTGGCGAATCTTGAAGGTCCAGGTCAAACCGCCGTCCTCGGTTCCCCATTCTTCTGCGATACCGGGAACCAGCTTACCGTCTGTATCAACTTCGAGCAGACCGTCTACCAGGTTGGTCAGGTTCTCGCCGTCCTCTGCTCTCTGCGAGTACAGGATATTGAAGGTCTCCAGCTCACGGGTAATCAGCTTGGAGATAACTAGGTCACTGATCTCATCCCCCGATGCCGGAGCAGCAGCTTCTTCTTTCTTTTCCTCTTCCTTCTTTTCGCCACTCTGTTCAGTGGTACTGCCGGTATTTTCAGCAGGTTTTTCTTCGGTTGTTGTGCCACCGCCGCCACAGCCGCTCAGCACAAGAGCCGCTGTTAAAGCCAGAGCAAGCAATCTGGATGCTGTTTTTTTCATACTATTTACTTCCTCCTTTAGACCTTAAAGATTAGTCTGTAAAATATATAGCCAACTTCTTCCGATTTGCAGGAAGGAATTACTATTCATGCAAATAAATTCTTCTCGATGCATAAAAGAACAATCTTTTGTATCTTCATCCGATTTCCCAATTATCATGCCGGTGAAGATACAAAAACTGTTTGGAAATTGATTTCATTATATCAGAAAGGTCACTTGCTGTCAATATATACTAAAATCTTTATTATATTTAATATTTTTTGTGCATAAATATCTGTCAGACTTACTGAATCTCCTGTGATTATCACCAATTTATAGGCAGCTCATCTATACTACCTGCAAAAATATTTCCATTTTTTTGCTTGTCGTAGAATAAAATGAAGATAGGGCAAAATGGAACAAATAAAAAAATTTCCTCATCGCTCGATTTATTTTCGTATAAATTCTATTTTGCACGAATGAAAATACATCTGTTTGCAATATACTTCCTGCAATTATTTCAGTTTTTATGTTTTATATTGCAATCAAGCTCTTCCTTTTTCCCGGATACAAACAAACAGGCAGAAGAGAATCTCTTCTGCCTGTTTGTTTGTATTTTTATTGTCCTTTTGCGTTCCTTAGCTTGCTGCATACTCTGCTGCAATTTTTTCCATCTCTTCAGCAGTGTAGCCGTTTTTGTTGGTTTCCCAGTTCTTCATCTTGTTGTTCTGGCAACCAAATACTGCTCTCTTCATGCTGTATGGATTGATCTTGGTCAAAGTCCAACCGTCGCCGCAGTACTGTGGGATTACCAAAGCATTATCAATCATGTAAGCTTCTGCTTTTGCAAATGCTGCGTAACGTTTGTCCATATCGTCAACGATGTTGTCAGCTTCTTCCAGCAGTCTGGTGAATTCTTTGTAATCGTTGAGCAGTTCTTTATTGTTCTCATTTTCTTCTACACTGCTGATGTTGGTGTATTTTGCGGAGTAGTAAGCGTTGTCGTAACCGTATGCTTCCTGAATCAGGTAGTTCTGTGGGTCACCGTAGTCAGCGCCCCAACCTGCACCAGCCGAAATGGAATGAAGTTTTGGAGTGTAAACTTCTTTTGTGGAGCTCTTGATGTAGGTCTTGATGTTGAGCTTGACATAATCGTCGCCCAAGCTGTCGGAGAAGCACTGTGCCATAACGTTTGCAGAGTCCAAAGCAATCTGGTTGCTGCCTGCGATGTAGTAGTCAACCATAACCGGGAAGGTAACGCCGATTGCACTCAGCTCTTCCATTGCCTGTTTCTTGTACTCTGCTGCTTTTTCTGCATTCAGTCTGACTGGGGTTTCGCCGTTTTCTTCTGGCAGACCCAGCTCTGCTCTTACCAGCTCAACATAGTCTTCTCCGTCGGAGGTGTAGCACAGACCCTTGGTGCTGTAGAAGTTGTTTTCACAGTTCATTGGTTTGATTGGGTTGGTTCTCTTGAAGTTATCAACCAGGTTCAGACCATAGTACCAGGATTTGCGGAATGCTTCATTGGCTACTGCCTTGTTCCAGTTTTCATCCGGTGTACCGTCTTCATTGTGTTTATCATAGTTGAAACGAATCTGACGGGAATAGATTTCGTGTCTCTTTGGAACCAGCTGGTTGTGGAACTTATGATTTGGGTCGTTGTAGATGGTCATCATGTTGCTTTCGCTGAGGTTTACGCTGTCCACTTCACCATTCTCATACATCTGGTAAACAATATCGTTGGATTCTACCATTTTGTAGGTGACAGTATCAAAGCGTTTGCACTCGGTATCCCAGTATTTCGGGTTCTTGGTGAGAACTTTTTCATTGCCCTGAACATAAGAGGTCATGGTGTAGCATCCGTTGTACCACATGGTCTCGTTGTTCATGGCTTTAACGCCGTCTACGCCCAGTTCATCGATCATTGCCTGTGCTCTCGGGTACATACCTGCCCAGGTTGCCATCGAATCAAAGTATGGCTTATGTGCTGTACAGGTGTAGATGATGGTGCTTGGGTCAGGAGTTTTAATGCCGACCATCTCCTGGAACTTGGAGTTTTCGTCAGCGGTCAGTTTGTATGCTTCTTCTTCGGTCAACGTTTTGGTCCACTCATAGTATTCTTTTGCACCGGCAATCATTTCACTTGGCTGTGCCGTATGGGAAGCATCGTTTTTGTAGTAGTTCAATACCCACTCCATACCGGTTGCAAAGTCGTAAGAGGTAACATCGGCTTTTTCTTCGCCGTTCATGTCCACCCATTTGACTCCGTCGCGGATGTGGAACTTCCAGTTCAGACCGTTGTCCTCGGTTCCCCATTCATCTGCAATACAAGCGACTACTTTACCTTTGGTATCAACTTCCAGCAGTGGGTCCTGCAGGTTGGTCAAAATATCCAGCTCCGAGAAATTCTGGCTGTACAGAATATCAAAGGTTTCCATCTCCGAAGTGGCAATCCCGCTCAATACCAGGTCCTTGATTTTCTCCGGTTTTGCTTCTTCCTTCGACTCCTCTTTCTTTTCCTCGCCCTGTGCTGTTGTGGTTTCGCCGTTTTCAGCAGGTTTTTCTGCCGTGGTGCCACCGCCGCAGCCGCTCAGCAGAAGAGCCGCTGTCAGCATCATGGCAAGCATTTTGGATAACGCCTTTTTCATATGGTTGTTCCTCCTTCGATCTGCGATCTCATATCAATAGCAAGACCCTCCTGTTTACCACTTGTGCCGGATCCCGCCTCTCAAACAACATTTAAAATTTTAAAAGATATTTCAAAATAAGTATAACTTTTGCTTTATAATAACAGACTTTTTTCTTCTTGTCAATCATTACTATATATTTTCCATAGTATAAACAATTTTCATATATATTGATTGTGTATTCTTATAATTATGTGATTTTTATAACTATTTTTTCAGTTGCCGGATCCATATTTTTACCTAAACTAAAATATCTCTTCTCTGTATTCTATGCAAAAAAGAGGAGCGATGCTCCTGCATCGCTCCTCTTTTTCATTGAACTGCTTATTTTTCTGCATTGTATGCTTCTTCCAGTGCCTTCATCTCTTCGCTGGTGTAACCGTTTGCGTTGGTTTCCCAGTTCTTCATCTTGTCGTTCTGGCAGCCGAATACCGCATTCATCTTGCTGTATGGATTGATCTTGGTCAGGGTCCAGCCGGAGGTGTAGCTCTGTGGCAGGGACAGACCGTGCTGAATCAGATATGCTTCTGCTTTTGCAAATGCTGCATAACGGGCATCCATATCGTCCTTGATAGCATCTGCTTCTTCCATCAGTCTGGTAAATTCCTTGTAGCTATCCAGCAGCGCTTTGGTGTTTTCGTTTTCCTCAACCTCGTTAATCTTGGTGTAGCTGTTGGAGTAGTAAGCGTTGTCGTAACCGTATGCTTCCTGAACCAGGTAGTTCTGTGGGTCACCGAAGTCTGCGCCCCAGCCAAAGCCAACGGTAATCGAATGCAGGCTTGGTACATAAACCTCCTGTGTACCGCTGGAAACGTAGGTCTTGATGTTCAAAGTGACATAGTCATCGCCCAGGCTGTTGGAGAATACCTGTTTGAGAACGTTCGCGCTGTCCAGAGCGGTCTGGTTGGAGCCGGAGATGTAATAGTCAACGCTGACCGGGAAGGTAACGCCGATGGCGCTGAGCTCCTCGATTGCCTGCTGTTTGTACTGAGCGGCTTTGTCAGCATCCAGTCTTACCATCTTTTCACCATTGAGCTCCGGCAGACCCAGTTCCTGTCTAACCAGTTCGGTGTAGTCGGTGCCATCGGAGGTGTAGATAAAGCCTTTCATGCTGTAATATTCATTTTCACAGCTGAGTGGGTCCAGAGAGTTGGAGCGTTTGAAGTATTCGGTCAAATCCAATCCGTAGTACCAGGACAGACGGAAAGCTTCATTTGCTGCTGCCAGATTCCAGTTGGTGTCCGGTGTGCCGTCTTCATTCTTCTTGTTGTAGTTGAAGCGGGTCTGGTAGGAGTACTTGTCCGCAGGAACCTCGGTCAGGTAATCGTGGTATGGGTTGCTCTCGTCGTTGTAGATGGTATTCAGGTTACTTTCGGTCAGACTGGCGGAATCAATCTCGCCGGACTGATACAGCTGATATGCAACGTCGTTGGACTCTACCATTCTTACGGTAACGGTGTCAAACAGCTTGCAATCGGTATCCCAGTAGGTTGGGTTTTTGGTGAAGATTTTTTCGTTGCCCTGGATGTAGGAAGTCATGGTATAGCAACCGTTGTACCACATGGTCTCGTTGTTCATGCCCTTGACGCCGTCTACGCCCAGTTCATCGACCATTGCCTGTGACATTGGGTACATACCTGCCCAGGTCGCCAGGGAGTCGAAGTATGGCTTTTCGCCGTTGCAGGTGTACACGATGGTGCTTGCATCCGGTGTCTTGATGCCTACCATCTCCTGGAACTTGGAATTTTCGTCGGCAGTCAGTGCATAAGCCTCTTCCTTGCTCAGGGATTTGGTGTATTCATAGTATTCCTTTGCGCCTGCAATCAGCTCGATTGGCTGAGAGGTGTGGGAGGAATCGTTCTTATGGAAGTTGAGTACCCACTCCATACCGGTAGCAAAGTCATAGGAGGTGACATCTGCTTTTTCGTTTGCGTTCATGTCTACCCATTTAACGCCGTCGCGGATGTGGAACTTCCAGTTCAGACCGTTGTCTTCTGTTCCCCATTCATCTGCCAGGCAAGCAACCAGTTTACCATGGGTGTCTACCTCCAGCAGAGGATCGGTCAGGTTGGTCAGATTTTCAAAATCACTAAAGGTCTGGCTGTACAGGATGTTGAAGCTTTCGATTTCACGGGTTGCCAGTCTTGCGATGACCAGGTCCTTGATTTCGTCCGCAGAAGCTTCTGCTTTGTCCTTTTTACCTTCTTCCGTCTTTTCAGTGGTCTGTTCGGTCGATTCTTTTCCTTCCTCCGCTTTTTCTGTCTGAGCAGTTTCACCGGAGTTGTTGCCGCAAGCACTCAGCAGCATCGTTGCTGTCAGTGCCAAAGCCAGCAGTTTGGATACTCTCTTTTTCATATTGTCCTCCTTCAGCTTTCTAAAAAAGCTTGTTCAGTCTGCTGTTGGTTTCCCGCCTTGGTAACAGCAGAAACTTGAATAAAGTAAAATATTTACTTTATCTTCCGAGGTATATAATACCAAAAACTATTTATAATTTCAATATTTTTATAGCAATTTTGTCGTTTTTATCACTTTTATCTGCTAAAATATGTCAAATCGACAATAGATTTTAAAGTGTATCCTTACTCCTATTTTCTTATCCTTCCAATCTATACAAGATTCCACATCTGTTTTTATTTATATTTTCTTAATAAACACGACAAAAAAGGGACAGCAACTCTGCTGCCCCTTTTTTGGAGGATTTCCTATTGAAAGTGTGATTACTTTTTGTTGTGCTCTGCAACGATTGCTTCCATCTCTTCGGTGGTGTAACCGTTTGCATTGGTTTCCCAGTTCTTCATCTTTTCGTTCTGGCTACCGAACATAGCGTTCATCTTGCTGTATACATTGATCTTGGTCAGGCAGTAAGGAACGTTGTAGTATGCCGGGATGACCATACCATGCTGGATGAGGTATGCTTCTGCTTTTGCATAAGCTGCATAACGAGCATCAATATCATCATAGATGGTGTTAGCTTCTTCTACCAGTTTAGTGAACTCTTTGTAGCAGTTGAGCAGGTCTTTGGTTGCTTCGGTCTCTGGAACGTCAACGATGTAGTTGTAGCCGGTGGAGTAGAATGCGTTGTCGTAGCCGTACATCTGCTGACCCAGGTAGTTCTGTGGGTCACCGTAGTCAGCACCCCAACCACGGATGGTGATCGAGTGATGTTTCGGGTCAAATACTTCTTTACGCTCACTGGAAACGTAGGTCTTGATATTCAGTTTTACAAAGTCATCGCCCAAGCTGCTGGAGAGAGCCTGACCAAATACAGTTGCGCTGTCCAGAGCAGTCTGGTTAGAAGCAGAGATGTAGTAATCAACGCCTACTGGGAAGGTAACGCCCAGAGCAGAAAGTTCTTCCATCGCCTGTTTCTTATACTGAGCTGCTTTATCAGCATCCAGTCTTACCATCTTTTCGCCGTCCATCTCCGGCAGACCCAGTTCTTTCTTAACCAGTTCGGTATAGTCGGTGCCGTCGGAAGTGTAAACCAGACCCTTCATAGTGAAGCATTCGTTTTCACAGCTCATTGGATTGATTGCATTGAATCTCTTGTAATATTCAGACAGGTTCAGACCATAGTACCAGGACAGACGGAATGCTTCGTTTGCGATTGCGGTATTCCAGTTGTCGTCCTTTGTACCGTCTTCATTGTACTTATCAAAGTTGAAGTGAATCTGGTAGGAATATTTGTCTGCCGGTTTCTCTACCAGGTAGTTATAATATTCGTTGTTTTCGTTGCTACTGATGGTCTTCAGGTTGCTCTCGGTCAAGGCAACTTCATCAATTTCACCGGACTGATACAGCTGGAATGCAACGTCATTGGACTCTACCAGTCTAACATTGACGGTATCAAACAGTTTGCACTCGGTATCCCAGTACAGTGGATTCTTGGTGAACATCTTTTCGTTGTTCTGTACATAGGAGGTCATGGTGTAGCAGCCGTTGTACCACATATTTTCGTTGTTCATGGCTCTGACTGCATCTGGACCGCCCAGCTCATCAACCATGCCCTGTGCCATTGGATACATACAAGCATAGGTAGCTACGGTGTCAAAGTATGGTTTTGGCTCAACACAGGTGTAAACCAGCGTGTAGTCATCCTTTGCCTCAGCGCCGACCATTTCACGGAATTTGGAGCCTTCGCCTGCGGTAAGAGCATCTGCCTCTTCCTTGCTCAGGGTCTTGGTGTATTCATAATACTCTTCTGCACCTTTGATCATTTCGATCGGCATGGAAGTGTTGGAGGAGTCGTTCTTATGGAAGTTGAGTACCCACTCCAGACCGGTCAGGAAGTCCTGTGCGGTACAATCTGCTTTTTCGTTGCCATTGACGTCAACCCATTTTACATTGTCACGCAGGTTGAAGGTCCAGGTCAGACCGCCGTCTTCGGTTCCCCATTCTTTTGCAACACATGGTGCCAGCTCACCGTAGGAGTTCAGCTCCAGCAGAGGGTCGGTCAGGTTACACAGGTTTTCAAAGTCTGTTGCCATCTGGCTGTACAGGATATTAAAGGTCTGCAATTCTCTGGTCGCCAATCTGGAGATAACCAAATCCTTAATCTCCTCGCCGGAGCTTGCAGCTGCTTCTTTGTTTTCTTCCTTCTTGTCTTCTGCAGGCTGCTGTGTTTCGTTGTTCTCTTTTTTCTCTTCTGTGCCGCTGTTTTCAGTTGTTCCTGTTCCCCCACAACCGCTTAATACAAGAGAAGCGGTCAAAGCGACAGCAAGAAGTCTGGACAATGTTTTTTTCATTGTGTTACCTCCTTCGGTATATCTGTCCATGCAATCCGGTGCAGAATACCGACTCTTTTTTCTTAATTAAAGCACTTAATATATCGTTTACTTTAATTTAAATACATAATAGCAAATTTTTCATCACTTGTCAATATTAACTATTTATTTTTCTGATTCTTTGCATAAAACTTGTTATAATTGATAAAATATTATCACTATAATCGGTATTTCCCCATTTTTATTGATTTTCTTTGATGATATTCACGTATTTTTACACACTTTATTCATCATTTTTATAAAAGAAAGTCTTCTCATTTCATATTTTTACACAAAAATATAAAGTAAAAAAGGCACAGAGAAATCCTCTGTGCCTTTTTTGCAGTAATTCCAGAAAAATTATTTTCCGCTTTCGTGTGCTTCCTTCAAGGCAGCTACCTGCTCGGCAGTATAGCCGTCTGCGTTGGTCTCCCAATTCTTCATCTTGTTGTTCTGGATACCATACATTGCCTTCATCTTGCTGTATGGGTTGACCTTGGTCAGTGTCCAGCCAATGTTGTAATTGTTCGGAATAGTCAGGGCATGCTGAATCAGATATGCTTCTGCTTTCGCAAAGGCTTTGTAACGGGCATCCAAATCATCGTGGATGGCATCTGCCTGCTCAACCAGCGAGCTGAATTCCTTGTAGGCATCCAGCAGAGCTTTGTTGTTCTCGTTTTCTTCCAGGTCATTGACGTTGGACAGGGTTCTGGTGTAGTATGCACTGTCGTTGCCATAGGTCTCCTGACCGATGTAGTTAAGCGGATCGCCGTAGTCTGCATTCCAGCCGGAGATGTTGATCGACTGAAGCTTCGGCTCATTGACCTCTTTGGTTGCACTGGAGACATAGGTCTTGATATTCAGCTGTACAAAGTCATCACCCAAGCTGTTCGAAAGAGCCTGTGCCAAAACGTTTGCGCTGTCCAGAGCTGCCTGGTTGGAGCCGGAGATGTAGTAGTCAATGCCGACCGGGAAGGTGACACCGATGGCGCTCAGCTCTTCCATCGCCTGTTTTTTGTACTGAGCTGCTTTGTCAGCATCCAATCTGACCGGTGTTTCCCCATTTTCCTGCGGCAGACCCAATTCCTGTCTAACCAGCTCGGTGTAGTCGGTGCCGTCGGAGGTGTACAACAGACCCGGCATCGAGTAGAAGTTATTTTCGCAGCTGAGCGGGTTGATGGCATTGGTTCTGCTGAAGGAAGGGGTCAAATCCAGACCGTAGTACCAAGCCAGACGGAATGCCTCGTTTGCGATGGCATTGTTCCAGTTGGTGTCCGGTGTGCCGTCTTCCTTGCGTTTGTCATAGTTGAAGTGGAACTGATAGGAACGGAAATCGTTCGGCCACTCAATCATCTTGTCGTGGTATGGATTGCTCTCATCGCCGCTGATGGTCTTGATATTGCTCTCGGTCAGACCCACCTCGTCGATTTCGCCGGACTGATACAGCTGGTATGCCACGTCGCTGGATTCTACCATCTTGATAGTGACTGTCTCAAAGCGGGTGCAATCGGTATCCCAGTACAGCGGATTCTTGGTCAGGATCTTTTCATTGCCCTGAATATAGGAGGTCATGGTGTAGCAGCCGTTGTACCACATATTTTCGTTGTTCATCGACTTGATTCCGTCTACGCCCAGCTCATCCACCAGACCCTGTGCCAACGGATACAGACATCCGTAAGCCGCTACGGTATCAAAGTATGGTTTTGCAGTCGAGCAATGGTAAACCAGAGTATGCTCGTCAGGCGTTTCAATCTTGACCATCTCGCGGAATTTGGAGCCTTCTCCCGCATTGAGTGCATAAGCCTCTTCTGCGCTCAGGCTCTTGGTGTATTCATAATATTCGGTAGCGCCCTCAATCATCTCCATCGGCATCGAGGTGTTGGCAGAATCATTTTTATGGAAGTTCAGAATCCACTCCATTGCAGTCAAAAAGTCCTGCGAAACACATTTTGCTTTTTCATTGCCGTTGACATCCACCCATGCTGCATTGTCACGCAGATGGAAGGTCCAGGTCAGACCGCCGTCTTCGGTTCCCCACTCCTCTGCAATTGCCGGAACCAGCTCACCGTAGGAGTTGACCTCCAGCAGACCATCCCAGAGGTTGGTCAGATACTGAGAGTCAGCGGATGTTTCCGAATTGAGCAGGTTGAAGGTGGAAAGTTCAGAGGTTGCAATCTTGGAAATAACAAGGTCGGTGATTGCTTCGCCCTGTGCAACCTCTTCGGTCTTTTCTTCCTCTGCCGGTTTTTCAGCACTGCTCTCGCCGGAAGCCGGTTTTTCGTTATTTGCCTGTGTGTTTTCTCCTGTGCCGGTCGAACCGCAGCCGCTCAGGATGAGGGATGCTGTCAGCGCCAGTGCCAGAATTCTGGATGCTGTTTTTTTCATAATGTTCCTCCTTATGTTCGATGACGGCAGCAGAACTGCCCCCAAGGGATGCATGAAATGATGCAGCACAGCTGAATATGGGACTATATTTTATATCAGCCGCTTTACTTGTTTATTTTAGCAAACTAAAGGGATGGTGTCAAGGTCATTTATTCATTTTGTGCTTATATGTTGATTATTGTGTGGTAAAACTATATTTATTCCACAAAAAAATCGATTGCTTTGCCAGATGTTCTCTATTTATCTTCATTGTTATGAAAATTGTGTCCATTTTGTGTTTTGATTTTCTCTTGTGATTTCACCTGATATTTATATAATATTCAGTATTTACTTTATTTATTCGTTTTCCTCGCTGCATTGGCAAAAGGAGAGGACCGAATCATCTCCTCGATCCTCTCCTTTTCTTCTATTTGCTCTTGTGTGCGGCAATGTCCTCTGCCAGCAGCTCTGTGCTGTAACCGTCCGAGTTGGTTTCCCAGTTTTTGATTTTCCAGTTCTGGATTCCATAGACTGCGTTCATCTTGCTGTATGGATTGATTTTGGTCAACACCCAACCGATGTCATGGTAAACCGGAATATTCATCGCATGGTCCAACAAGAAGGCTTCTGCCTTTGCATAGGCAGCATAGCGTGCATCCTTTTCACTGATGGCATCGGCTGCTTCTACCAAAGCGGTAAATTCCTTATACAGACCCAAAACAGCCTTGTTCTGCTCGTTGTCCTCCAAATCATTGGCGTTAGAAACCAGAACGGTGTAATAAGCGTTGTCGTTGCCGTAGGTTTCCTGGGACATATAGTTCTGTGGGTCGCCGTAATCGGGGATCCATCCGGTGATGGCAATCGACTGAAGCTGTGGTTCATAAACCTCTTTGCGTACACTGGAAACATAGGTGCCGATATTCAGTGTGACAAAATCCTCTCCCAAACTGTCTGCAAACACCTGTTTGAGCACCGTAGCAGTATCCAGAGCCGTCTGATTGGAGCCGGAGATGTAATAATCTACCTCTACCGGGAAGGTAACACCCTGCGCGGTCAGCTCCTCGATTGCTTTCTGTTTGTATTCTTCTGCTTTAGTGCAGTCCAGACGTGCAGGGGTCTCTCCGTTTTCTTCGGCAAGTCCCAGCTCCTTTTTCACCAGTTCGGTATAATCGGTGCCGTCGCTGGTGTAGCACAATCCATTCATGGTATAGGTGTTATTCTCACAGCTCATCGGGTTGATGGCATTGTAACGGCTGAAGTAATCGGTGAAATCCAGTCCGTAGTACCATGCTTTTCTAAAGTTCTCATTGGCAACTGCCCGGTTCCAGTTGTTGTCATCGCTTCCATCCTCGTTTCTCTTGTCATAGTTAAATTTCATTTGAATCGAGGAGAAGGTCTTCTTCCACTCCACCATCTTGTCGTGGTACGGATTGTTTTCATCGCTGCTGATGGTCTTGATGTTGCTTTCGCTCAACTCAACATAATCTGTCTCACCGGACTGATAAAGCTGATAGGCAACATCGTTGGATTCCACCATCTTGACCGTGATGGAGTCAAACCGCTTGCAATCGCTGTCCCAGTAAGCAGGATTCGGCACAAACAGCTTTTCATTTCCCTGTACATAGGAGGTCATCAAGTAACAGCCGTTGTACCACATATTTTCGTTGTTCATCCCCTGTACGCCTTCGACTCCCAGTTCGTCCACCATGCCCTGTGCCATCGGATACATACAGATATATGCCATCACAGTATCAAAGTATGGTTTTGCTGCGGTACAATGGTAGACCAGTGTGTAGTCGTCCGGCGTTTCGATTCCAACCATCTCACGGAATTTGGAGCCGTCCCCTGCTGTCAGCTGATATGCCTGCTCCTCCGTAAGGGTCTTGGTGTACTCGTAATATTCTTTGGCTCCCTGAATCATCTCACTGGGCATAGACACGTTTGCCGAATCGTTTTTATAGAAGTTGAGCACCCACTCCATGCCGGTCATAAAGTCATCTGCTGTCAGCTTTGCCTTTTCGTTTCCGTTGACATCCACCCAGGTGACATTGTCCCGCAGATGGAAGGTCCAGGTTTTGCCGCCATCCTCAGTGACCCAGTCGGTCGCAATGCCCGGGACAATGTTTCCGTAGCTGTCTGCTTCGACCAGACCATCCAACATATTGGTCAGATACTGAACATCCGCCTGTGTTTGCGAATTTAGCAGGTTGAAGGTGGAAATTTCGGTCGATGCCAGATGTGCCAGGACCAGATCGTGAATCTCCTTGCTGTCCTGCTGGGTGCCGGTTGTGGATTGGGTTGCCGCTTCTTTAGATGCACTGCTCATCACGCCGCAGCCGCTCAGCGAAGCCATCGCCATCATTGCTGCCACTGCTGCCGCAGTTACTCTTGCTGTTGTGCGTTTCATAATTTCCTCCTTCTGATTTGCTAAATTTTAATTAAAAAGCAAAATCTTATAAAATTCAGGTTAAATCCCCTATTTTTTTAATAAAACACAATTTTTCTCTGTACAGAAGCTTGTCTGTTTTATTTGCGCTTTAGTATATCAAAGCGATAAAGCAATGTCAACCCCCTCTTTTGCTTTTCCTCACTTTGTATAGAATTTGCTACATTAAAGCGCTGAATTTCTCCTATATTAACAAAATATTCATAAAATCCACCTTACACAAACAGTTGTTTTCTACTAAAAAACTTTTTCCCTTCATTTTTTCTGTGTATCCTCCTGTGTGTTCTGTAAACAAAAAAAACGGCTTACCGTCTGAAAATCCAGACGGTAAGCCGTTTTGAATCAAACTATATTTTCCTATCAAATCTATCCTGATATTTACAGAACCAGCGACGGCGCACTATATACCCGCGCTTTCAGCTCATTGTCCAGCATATACAGGCTCTTTGGGTCGTTGCCGAACAGGTCAAAGCGGGTGACCAGATTGTTCGCATTGGTTTCTTCTTCACCCTGTTCCTTGATGAACCAGTCCAAAAACTGGGTCGTGCGGAAATCCTTGACATCATGAGCTGCTGCATAGAGGTTGTGGATAAGACTGGTAACATACTCCTCATGCTTTAACCCTGCCTTGAGCGGCTCTGCCAGTGTTTGGAACACCTGGTCCGGCTTTTCAATTGTTTCCAGCACAACGGCACAGTTATTGTTGTGCAGATACTGATAAAACAGCATCGCATGGTCCCGTTCCTCCTGTGCCTGAATCTGGTACCAGTTGGCAAAGCCGTCCAGTCCCTTCGACTGATAGAAGTTAGCAAAATCCAAGTAAAGATATGCCGAATAAAACTCCTTGTTGATCTGCTCGTTGAGCAGCTGTTCTACCTTTTTGTCCAGCATTTTGTTCTTTCCTCCTCATTTTGGTTGTGGCTTCTCTTAATATCCCAGCTCTTCGCCCACCAGAATCACCTTGATACGGTCCTGATGGCGCTGCTGGGCACTTACCAGATAGTTGCAGCAGATGCGCCCATCGCTGTGGCAGTCCATGCACTCTCCTACTGCCGCACAGGGAGTTTTGCAGTGCAGGCGGGTTGCATTTGCCGGAGCCGCAATCTTCTTCACCCGCTCCACTGCTGCCGGAAGGTCTGCCACGATTTTATTGTAACCCGCTACCACTATCACGCTGTCGGGTCCAAAAGCCAGCGCTGCCACCCGGTTGGAATTTCCGTCCACATTGTACAGCTCCCCGTTTTCGGTGATGGCATTGGCGCTCAACAGGTAAACGTCCGCCAGAAATGCCTGTTTGAGCATCCCCTTGGACTGCTCAGGAGTCAGTCCGGGCGCAGAGCGGTCCAGAAAATGATAGTCCCCACTGCGCAGCAGCTGCAAAATGCCACACTCGTCCAATGTCACCGAGCCGCCGCACGCCACCGTCTGTCCCGGCTGCAAAAGCTCCTTGACCAGCTCCAGTGCCTGCTGGCGGTTTTCTGCATAGAAAGGCTTCATTTTATTCTTTTCCAGCGCCTTCATCGTCTTTTCGATTCGTTTTTCTAAAATCATCTTTTTGCTCTCGTCCATTCCTGTTTCCTCCTTATTCCGTTTATTCCTTCACCGCTGCGCTGCCGCTTTTTGCCGCCAACATCTGTCGTTTATCCTCCTGTTGCCGACGCACGGTGATATAACGCTTTTTGCGAAATGCCAGAAACAGCACGCTCACACTTGCCAGCACCGAAAGCACCGAGCCAGTAATCAGCGTTTCAATCATCGAAACGTCCACCATATAAAAGTGCAGCACCACAATGGACACCAGAGAAACCACATCCGCGGTCAAATGATAGCTTACGATTTCCCGCAGCCTGAGATTTCCCAGACAACGTTTTGCGACCAGACCCAGTCCCAGCAGCGCAACTGCCACCGACAAAACCACCAGTCCTGCCGGCAGATTGATTCTGCCCATCATTGCCAGCATCCCTGCGGACACCAAGCGGGTCACCGCTCCTGCCAGCATCATATAAAAGAGAATTGTAGTATACAAAATGCAATCGCCACCTGTATCAAATTTCCCGGCAAAGAAACAACTTTTATTTCCCCACCAGGTTTGTTGTGGCTTTTATTATAGCACTATTCGCTCAAAAAATCAAATTTGCTCTGTTTTCCTTCCGTTACTACCCGTTTCCTGCCGTTCTCTTGATTTCTGACAGGAATCACATTTGATTTTTTCCAAAAGGCGGCACAGACAATTCCCCATAACAGCGGCGGGATGAGCAGGACGATTCCAATCAGCTTCAGCTGCTCCAACCCCAAAGCCGTTGTTTCAAAGATGCTTCTGCCCATCGGGTGCCAGATGGCAAAGCACATCACTGCTAACGAGATTCCCGTTGCTCCAATCAGCTTCCAGTTGTTGAAGAATGGGATCTGCCACAGGGTACGGCTTTCCGACTTACACTCGAACACATGAATCAGCTGGGTCAAAATCAGCGTTGCCAAGGCGCCGGTCCTTGCCGCCTGCACCGTTGCACCGCCGGTCAGCATCATCGAAAAAACCGCCACCGTCGCCAGACCGATCAGCATTCCGCGGAAGAGGATGACCGTCAGCAGCCCGCCGGAGAAGATGGAGTCGGTGCTTCTGCGCGGTTTTCGGTCCATAACGTCGCTGTCCGGCGGGTCCAAGCCCAGTGCGATGGCGGGCAATCCATCGGTCACCAGATTGATCAGCAAAATCTGGATGGGAAGCAGCGGAACCGGCATCCCCATCAGCATAGCAAGGAACATGGTCACTACCTCACCGATGTTACAGGAGAGCAAATATCGGATGAATTTGCGGATGTTCTGGTAAATCACCCTGCCCTCCTCGATGGCACTGACCAGGGTGGCAAAGTTGTCGTCCATCAAAATGACCGAGCTTGCTTCCTTGGTGACATCTGTGCCGTTTTTTCCCATCGAAACACCGATGTCTGCCTCTTTGACCGCAGGTGCATCGTTGACCCCGTCGCCGGTCATCGCGACGATGTTTCCCTGTGATTTGAGTCCCTTCACAATGCGCAGCTTGTGGGCAGGGGTCACACGGGCAAAGACGCTCACCTTCGGCAAGGCACGCAAAAAGCTCTCCTCATCCATCCGCTCGATTTCCTCTCCGGTCATCACCTTCCCCTGCTGGTCGCCGGACGGCAAAATCTTCAGCTGAGAAGCGATGGCGCAGGCAGTCTGCCGGCTATCGCCGGTAATCATCACCGGTCTGATCTGCGCCCGTCTGCACTTGGCTACCGCCTGAAAGGCTTCCTTGCGCGGCGGGTCGATCATCCCTGCCAACCCACAAAAGACCAGGTTCTGCTCGGCGGTGTCATGGACCGAGCTTACCTTCCTCCAGCACAGTGCCAGCACCCGCATTGCATTTTGTGCCATCTGCTCATTCTCCCGCATCAGCTCCTGTCTTTTTCCGGCTGTCATCGGAACTACTGCCATATTCTTCTGCACAAAGGCACAGCGGCGCATCAGGATGTCCGGCGCACCCTTGGTGAACATCAGCAGCTCTCCGCCCTTGGTGCGCACAATGACCGACATCATCTTGCGCTGGGAGTCAAACGGCAGCTCCCGCAGAACGGTGCAGCCGCAGGAGCTAAATTCGACTCCGCCTTTCATGGCAGCGACTGCAAGGGCAGCCTCGGTAGGCTCTCCATCCACCTGCAAACTCCTTGTGCCCATTCTGCGCCCGCCGTTTTGGATGCGTGCATTGCTGCACACTGCCGCAATCTCCAATGCGCGCCGAAGGTCGCAGTCATTTTGTGCCAGCACTGTCCTGCCTGCGATTTGCAGTCTGCCGTTTTCCAACCCGTTTCCGCTGACCTCAAACCTTCTGTCCCCGCACACCAGCTGCTTGACTGTCATGCGGTTTTCTGTCAGTGTCCCTGTTTTGTCCGAGCAGATTACATTGGCACAACCGAGTGTTTCCACCGCGTGCAGCCGCCGAATCACCGCATTCTTCTTGACCATCCGGTTGACCGAAAGCGCCAGCGCGATGGTAACGATGGCAGGCAGACCCTCCGGGATGGCTGCCACTGCCAGAGAGATACCGGTAATGAGCATCTCCATCACCGGCTCTCCGCGCAGGATTCCAACGCCCGAAACCAGTGCGCAGATGACAAGGCATCCGATTGCAATGCCCTTGCCCAGCTGGTCGAGTTTTTTCTGTAAGGGGGTTTGCTGCTGCTCGATGGAGTCCAGCATCACTGCGATTTCTCCCATGCGTGTCTCCTCGCCGATTCGGTAGACCACCGCCTTGCCGTGTCCGCGCAGCACAATCGTCCCCATAAAGGCGCACACCTGCTCGCTGTAATCGTTGGTGCGGTGGTCGGTGCATCCCTTTTCCACCGGCACCGATTCGCCGGTCAGCAGCGATTCGTCGATGCTCAATTCACTGTTTTCCACAATGCGACAGTCCGCCGGTACCCGGTCACCTGCCTTGAGGACGACCAAATCCCCGATGGTCACCTCTTTTGCGGGAATCACTCGGCTGTGCCCATCGCGAATGACCGTTGCACTTGGAGCTGCCAGCTCACCCAGTTTTTGCAGGGAACGTTCGGTGCGATACTCCTGAAAAAATCCCATCAGCGCATTGAGGATTACGATGGCAATAATGGTCATCGCCTCCACCTTTTCCCCCATCACCATTGAGAGGATGGTGGAGCACAGCAGAATTAAGGTCATCAAATCGCCAAACTGTGCCAGCAGGATTTTCAGTGCGCTTTTCTTTTGACCGCCCTCCAGCAGATTGTCGCCGTACTCCACCCGGTTTTTCTGGGCTTCCTTTTGGCTCAATCCTAAGTATTGCGTCATTTTCCAAAACCGTCCTTTCCTTTTTGGATTCTGCCTGACTGCTAGAGTATATGAAAGGGCTGTCCGTTTGATGACTGCCAAAAGGCGCTGCACCGTATTTTCAATATAAAAAACGGCGCCTGCTTTACAGCAAACGCCGGTCGGTTTGATTTTATTGTTCTGCCGATACAACAGGAAGATACCCCATGTCACACAGCTGCTGTTCGATTTGCTCAAAAAGCTGCGGCGGACCATCGGGAGCAAGCAGAACGGAATGGGTGTAGCCATCCCTTTCCCTGCTCACCTGTGCGCTGCCCACCACCTTGTCTTCACAGGTCAGCGCCAGATACAGCCACTGCTGATTGCACTCGATTCCCAGCATCCGCTCCTGCCAGCAGGAAAGCCATTCATAAAAATTTTCCTGCGTCATCCCCTGCAAATGGATGCAGCCGTCCTCTCCAAAGCGCTGCCGGTAGCAAAGCAAAGCAGGCAGCATCCCTTCCTGCGGCAGCACAAGCTGTACCCACTCCATCAGGCTTTCCTGTTCTGCCTGCGGCGTCCCTTGGAAGGAGCAGCCGACGAGGTCTTGATTGCCCGCTGCAAAAAGACAATCCCATCCAGGTGGTCCAGCTCGTGGCAGAAGCACTGTGCCAGTTCCCCTTCGCCGGTCAGCTGGATTTCCTGCCCGTTTTCATCCAATGCCTGCACCGTCACCTGATAGGGTCGGACCGTCTGCGCCCATTGGTCGGGAAAGCTCAGGCAGCCCTCATCGCACACCTGTCTACCCTGCTTGTGGATGATTTTGGGATTGACCAGTTTGAGCACACCGCCGCTTAATTCTCCCATATCGATTACCACCAACCGCCGCAGCACACCTACCTGCGGAGCCGCAATCGCAGCGCCGTTGGAGGTTGCGTGCAGGGTTTGCAGCATATCGTCCAACAGCTGGCGAACCTTATCGTCCACCTGTTCCACCTCGCGGCATTTCCGGTACAGCACCGGGTCACGATTTAATCGAATCGCCCGCAACGCCATCACAAGCCCTCCTTTCCTTATGCACCAAATTCCGCATTGAGCACATCTTCGCTCTGCTGCATTGCTTTCAGTGTTTCTTCCAGCAGATAATCCAGTTCCCAGCCCAACATCTGCGCTCCCTGCTGGATGGTTTCGCGCGAGCATCCGGCAGCAAAGCGTTTATCCTTAAATTTTTTCTTGAGGGATTTGAGTTCCATGTCCTTGGTGCTCTTGGAAGGACGCATCAAAGCCGCTGCCCAAATCAATCCGGTCAGCTCGTCGGTTGCAAACAGCACCTTTTCCATCGGATGCTCCGGCTGGATGTCGCAGCACTGTCCATAGGCGTGGCTGGCGGTCGCGTGGATGATTTCCGGTTCCAGCCCTGCCTGCTGCATCAGCTGCTGACTTTTGATGCAGTGCTCCTCAGGATACTGTTCAAAGTCCAAATCGTGCAGCAGCCCGACGATTCCCCAGAAGTCCTCCTCCTCGCCGTAGCCAAGCTCTCTGGCAAAACAGCGCATCACCTCTTCCACCGTCCTGCCGTGGCGCAGGTGGAAGGCATCCTGATTGTACTGCTTGAGCAGCTCATAAGCTTGTGGCTGTGTCCATTTTGTTTGCATATTCCTCCGTCCTTTCCTGTCATTGCTTATTCTGTCTTTTTATTATAACTTTCTGTTGTTCTATTTGCAAGATTTCTCTGCCAACAAAACAGACCGCCAAAGCCTGCTGCCTTGACGGTCTGTGTAAGAATGATTATGCCTTGCGCTCTTTGATCAGTTTGTACAGCTGGATCAGCACGGTTGGGATAAATGCCAGCAGATAGATTGCGCCGACATTTGCCCAGCTCAGGTCTGCAATCATAAACAGACCGTGGAAAGCCGGGATGAACAGCACGGCGTTGAGCAAAATCAGACCGGCTGCAAATGCCATCAGCGAATATTTGTTGGATTTAAGACCCAGTTTAAAGATGGAAGCGTCCGCACGGCAGTTGAATCCGTGGAACAGTCTTGCCAGGGTCAGGGTAGCAAACGCCATGGTGCTTGCCAGTGCAGCTCCGCCGGTGCTCAGACCGATGTGGTAAGCCATCATAACAAAGATACCGATCAGACCGCCCTGTACCAGCAGGGTCAGCATGAAGTCTTTGCTCATGATTGGCTCCTTCGGGTCACGCGGCTTCTGGTTGAGCAGGTCCTTGCGCGGAGGCTCCATACCAATGGCGATTGCCGGCAGCGAGTCGGTCAACAGGTTGATAAACAGCAGGTGTACCGGCTGGAATGGAACCGGCAACGCAAACAAAGAGGTATACAATACGCTGAGGATACCCGACATATTGCCCGACAGCAGGAACTTGATGGCGTTCTTGATGTTGGCATATACATTTCTGCCGTTGGTGACCGCCTTGACGATAGTTGCAAAGTTGTCGTCGGTCAGAATCATCGAAGCAGCATCCTTGGAAACCTCGGTGCCGGTGATACCCATTGCAACACCGATGTCTGCCTTTTTCAGAGCAGGCGCATCGTTGACGCCGTCGCCGGTCATCGAAACAATCTTGCCCTTCTTCTGCCATGCATCTACAATACGGATTTTATGTTCCGGGGAAACACGCGCATAGACCGAAACATGCTCCAGCTGCTGTGCCAGCTGTTCGTCGCTCATCTTATCCAGCTCAACGCCACTGAGTGCGATGTCGCCTTCCTCGAAAATACCAATCTGTTTTGCAATCGCAGTTGCCGTTACCTTGTGGTCACCGGTAATCATAACCGTGCGGATGCCGCCGCGTTTTGCATCGGCAACTGCCTTTTTGGATTCTTCCCTCGGCGGGTCGATCATCGAAATCAAGCCAACAAAGGTGTAGCCGTTCTCATCTTCCAAGGTCAGCTGCGGACATTCTTCACAGTTATGGTATTCCTTAAAGGCAAACGCCAGCACACGCAGACCGTTTTCCGACAACTGGTTGTTGACCTCGCTAATCTTTTTTCGGTCCTCCTCGGTCAGCGGACGCACGCCCTGAGAGGTCATCACATTGACACTGCGTGCCAACAGTACGTCCATTGCACCCTTGGTACACAGCGTATAGATCCCATCCAGGTCATAAACACTGGTGTTGGAGTCCAGAGCAAACTTGTGCATGGTACTCATCAGCTTGCGGTCCGAATCGAAAGCAAGCTCTGCCAGACGCGGATGCTGGGTACGATAGGTGGTTTCCTCTACCCAGAAGTTGTGCGCCAGGTTGATCAGCGCAACCTCTGTTGGGTCACCGATTTCTTTTCCTTCCACCGAGGTGGAATCGTTTGCCAGTACGGCTGTTTTCAGCAGCCAGCGGTGAGCCGGGTCGGCAAAATCCAACTGCTCGCCGTCAAACAGCTGAAAATCGGCATACACCTTTTTGGTGGTCATCTTGTTCTGGGTCAGAGTGCCGGTCTTATCCGAACAGATGACCGATACAGAACCCAAACTTTCGACTGCATTGAGGTTTTTGATGATGGCATTTTCTTTTGCCATCTTCTGTGTACCCATTGCCAGTACAATAGTAACAATCGAGCTGAGTGCCTCCGGGATTGCAGCTACTGCCAAAGCAACTGCAAACATCAAAGAGTCCAAAACGCCCATCTCGCGGTAGAGGCTCAAGCCAAATACCACCGCACAGATACCCATGATGACCAGCGCCAGCTTCTGGCTGAAGTTGTCCATGCTCTCCTGCAACGGGGTCTTTTTCTGTTTGGTCTGATTCATCAAGGTTGCAATCTTACCGATTTCGGTCTTCATACCGGTTGCCGTAACGACAACATTTGCACGACCGTAGGTGACCAGCGAGCCGGAGAAGACCATGTTCTTCTGGTCGCCCAGAGCCACATTCTCTTCATCGATGACGGCACTGATTTTGTTGACACCCTCCGATTCACCGGTCAGCGAGCTTTCATTGACCTGTAACGAGTAGTTTTCAATGATACGTCCGTCAGCTACCACAAGGTCTCCTGCCTCCAGCAGCAGGATGTCGCCCGGGACGATTTCTTTGGAAGGAACTTCCACCTTCACGCCATTTCGCATCACCTTGGCGCTGGGGGAAGAGAGCGCCTTTAAGCTCTCCAGAGATTTTTCCGCCTTAAAATGCTGTACTGTACCCAGAATAGCATTCAGAGTAATAACCGCTACAATAACGATGGTGCTTTCTCCGTTGCCGGACAGTGCTGAGATTACAGCTGCTGCAATCAGAATGATGACCAGCAAATCTTTAAACTGCTCGAGAAAAACGACCAGAGGGCTTTTTTTCTTTTCCTCTGCCAGTGCGTTCTCCCCGTAGGTTTCCCGACGCTTGGCTATCTCGGCATCGGACAAGCCCTGCGTGGTGGTGTCCAGCTGCTCCAGCGCCTGCTGCGCGGTGCGGCGAAACATCTGTTCCATAATTTTTTCCTCCTTCAAAATCAACAAGCTTGCAACCCGGCGTTTTCGGGCACAAAAAAAGACTTTTCACCGGTTTCCAAGTCATGTCTGGAAACCATCTGAAAAGTCTTGTTACCAATCGGATTGGCACATACCGCAGAAGAGCCCGCCATCGGCGAAAACTCAACGAGATTGTTGCGGATATGTCGTGAACTACTCCCTTTTACGATGGGCTGTTTTATTTGCAAAATGAATTATACTGGATATTTAAATATTTGTCAAGAAAAAAGTGTAATCTTCTGCACGGATTTTAAAAAGAAAAACAAACACAGCGGAGCTTCTTTTGAAAAGACATCCGCTGTGTTTGCCAGTATTTTCTGATTATGCTGTATATAGACTAACGGGCAGTCACCTCATAGCCTGCACCCAGCCAGCCGGAACCGCCTTCTGCACCCATGCCACCCGAAAGATTGTAGACGGTATAGCCTTTCAGACGCAGCGCTGCCATCGTCTGGGAAGCAGTCTGTCCGCTGTAGCAGTATACATAGATGGTTTGATCGGTTGGCAGGATGTCAAATTTTTCCTGCATACCTTTTCCGTATGGAAGGCTAACCGCACCCTCGATATGTCCTTTGCCATAATCCTCTTCCGAGCGCAGGTCTGCAATGAACACCTCTTCGCCCGATGCCATCAGCTGTTTGAGCTGCTTTGGAGAGATATTGTTCTTTGCATACTCTGCCTTCTCGACCTGTTTATAGTAGTTTTCTACTGCTGCCTTAATATCTGCATCGACCGCATAGGTCTTGTCATCAAAGGAAGCCGGCTCGGTGGTCATCCATTTTTCTGCTGCTTCCTGCTTGGAGATTCCGTTGTTAAAGCCGCCGCTGACATTCAGCGCTTTTTTGCCTGTCAGGTTGAGCAGCAGAGCCGTCTGAGAGGCAGTCTGTCCGCTGTAGCAGTACACATAAACGGTTTTATCGCTTGGAATCTTTTCCAGAGAAGCTGCTACGTCCATGCCGTATGGGACATTGATTGCGCCCTGGATATGACCCTTTGCATAATCCTCTGCCGAACGGATGTCCAGAATCACAGCGTCCTCTTTGTCTTCTACCGCTGCCAGGAAAGCCGCTGCGGACAACTGATTTTTATTTCCCGGCAGATTTTTGAAGTAACGGTCTACCTTGGCGTTCAAAAACTGCTGTGTGCTGTATTTGACCACATGGTAGCCTGCGCCCAACCAGCCGGAGCCGCCCTTTGCGCCCATGCCGCCGGAAAGGTTATAGGCATCCAGTCCCATCATGCGTGCAATGGCAACCGTCTGGGAAGCAGTCTGTCCACTGTAGCACTGGAATACAATCTTCCGGTCTTTTGGCAGATTTGCTAGTGCGGTCTGCATTCCTTTTCCGAATGGGATATTTTCTTTTGCAAAAGAAATGCGGGATTTCAGGTAGTCGTTCTCCGAGCGGATGTCCACCAGATAGATTTTCCCTTCAGCAGCTTCCTTCTTAACCTGCTCTGCACTCATGTTGAATTTACCGCTCTGTGCTGCCAGCTCATAATACTCGCGGATTGCCTGCTTGAGCTGCGGGTCGACCGGATAATTTCCTTCCGGCAAAGCTGTCTCTGTTTTTACGGTCAGCTGTTTTGCCTTTTCCTGCTTGGAAATTCCGGTGAAACCGCCGCTGACATTGTAGGCATCCTTTCCAGCCAGGCGAAGCAGAGCAACGGTCTGGGAAGCAGTCTGTCCGCTGTAGCAGTACACCAAAACCGGCTGGTCGTTTGGGATGATTTCCAGTGCATCCGCTACATCCACACCGTAAGGGATATTGACTGCACCCTGGATATGACCTTTCGCATAATCCTCTGCCGAGCGAATATCCAACAGGCAGAAGGATTCGCCTTCTTCCACCCGATTTAAAAGCTGTTCGGCAGATACAACGTGTTTGTCAGAGGGATAGTTTTCAAAATATTGGGATGCTGTTTCTTCCAACGAAAGCTGTGCCGCCTGCTCGGTTGCAGTAGTGGTTTGCGGCTGAGCAGCGTATGCCGGGATGCCTGCTGTAATGCCCGTCGACAGAATCAAAGCGGCTACAATACATTTTGTGCAAATTCTCTTCATGGATATTCTTTCCTTTCCTTGCTGTCATAGTGGCAGAATCGTTATTTTTCAATTTATAGAATATACACTTTGCACAACAAATTCCAATCGTTTTTTTCAATCCATTTCCGTTTGATTCTTCGATTTTTTCTATGTTATTGTTGTAACAATCTGTTTTCCGGCTATTTTTCGGGATTTTAGAACAAAAAATTGTAGGTTTTAGATGAAATTTCTTCATTTAAAACCTACAATTTTATCATCCAAACGATATTTTTTTCTATATGATTAAATTTGCTTGAGGATAAAAACCGGAATCGGAGGATTGTTCGGTCGGTTTGCAAACTCGGTAATTAAAACGGTGAAGCGCTTGCTGTCGATAGTTTTAAAAAACTGCATCAGCGCATCCTTCTCTTCAAATCCGCTGTCCCCGCCGTAGTAAACACATAAGCTCATCAAGCCGCCCGGTTTAAGCAGTTCTAACCCTTTTTCAATCGCCGGGATACTGGTGGCTGGCGTGGTGAAGATGTTGTGGTCCCCACCGGGAAGATAACCGAAATTAAAGGTAATGCAATCCACCGTCTCCGGCTGGGCGTAGCGGTCGATATTGCTGTGGCTGTCCAAAACCACCTGTGCAATTTGGT
>SAMEA3387494__coassemble_3871_pt1 | contig 8321 bp, 5 predicted proteins | sample SAMEA3387494__metabat2_high_PE_044 | metagenome-assembled genome bin SAMEA3387494 (sample SAMEA3387494) | Felis catus | biome: Faeces | place: United Kingdom | collected 2012
TCCAAAAAGAAGAAGTAGACCGGCAGCTCCCCTTCAAAAATCTCCAGATACTGCTGTGACTTTGTAAATTCCCGGCTCTGCTGGGAGGGCACACGAAGGTACAGTCCCGGGCGTCTGCCCTTCTTGCGGCGCACGACCTCCTGCTTTGCCGCTGACGGCGTCGGTTTTCTTTCCTGCGGCAGCTGTTCGGTTGGCTGTTGAGAGCCTTCTTTGGTTTTAGGTTCAAGCAGCTGCTGCGGAGGCGCTGCCATCCGGCAGACCAGTTTGGTTTCCTCATCCTCGCGGATGCTGAGCCTTGCCTCAACGTACAACACCTGATTTTCCTCCAACAGATAGCGATACTGCTCATAGGTCTGCGGAAAAACCATCATCTCCATCGAGCCGCTGGTGTCCTCCAGTGTCACAAACGCCATATAGCCACGCTGTTTGAGCAAGCGGGTCTTTTTCTTGGTAACGATGCACAGCACCTTGACGATGTCTCCGTCCTGATATTTTCCCGCGCTCATGTGAATCGGCTCATCGCTGTCGCTTTGAAGCTCCTCCAGCTCCACCGTGTGCAGTTGCTGGGCAACCTTCCGGTATTGTGCCAGCGGATGTCCCGACACATACAGCCCGGTGACCTCCTTTTCCATCGCCAGCTTCTGCTCCGGCGGAAACTCCTCCCGGTGCGGCAGAGTAAAGCTGTGTTTGGCATCGGTCAGCTCCGGGGTATCGAACAAGTTGAGCTGCCCTTCCAGATTGTTTTTATACCGGTCGTCAATATCGCTGACCAGAGCAGAATAGCCCTCCAACAACTCGCGGCGGTTATGTCCAAAGCTGTCCAGCGAACCGCATTTGATTAAACTTTCGATGGCACGGCGATTGAGGTCACAGCCGTACATCCGTTCACACAGGTCATCCAAATCATGAAACGGTCCGTTCTGGTCCCGCTCCCGAACCAGCTGCTCCATCACGCCCTTGCCCAGATTTTTAACGCCCAAAAAGCCGAAGCGGATGCAGCCGTCCTCAACGGTGAAACCGGTACGGCTGTGGTTGATGTCCGGCGGCAGAATCTTGATTTTCAGCTGTTCACACTCCTTGAGGTAGCTGAGCATCTTGTCGGTGTTGTCTAAAATGCTGGTCAGCAAAGCAGCCATATACTCCATCGGGTAGTGCGCCTTGAGGTAGGCAGTGCGGTAGGCGACGATGGCGTAGGCTGCCGCATGGGATTTATTGAAGGCGTAGGAAGCAAAGGAGCTCATCTCGTCAAACAGCTCGTTTGCTACCTGCTCACTGATGCCGTTGGCAACACAGCCGACACACTCGACCGAGCCGTCCTCCTTTTTGGCTCCCCAGATAAAGTTTTTGCGCTCCTGCTCCATGACCTCGTGCTTCTTTTTGGACATGGCGCGGCGCACCAGGTCCGCCCGTCCGTAGGAATAGCCAGCCAGCTTGCGGCAGATCTGCATGACCTGCTCCTGATAGACGATACATCCGTAGGTGACATCCAGAATACCTTTTAGTAGCGGTGTCTTGTAGGTAATCTCCTGCGGATTGTGACGGTTGCGGATGTACTTTGGAATAGAATCCATCGGACCCGGGCGGTACAGGGAGATGACCGCAATCAAATCCTCCACCGATTCCGGTTTCAGCTGCACCAGCACCTGGCGCATACCCGAGGACTCGAACTGGAAAACGCCCTTTGCCTGCCCTTTGGACATCATCTCAAAGGTCTGCGGGTCGGACAGGGAGATCTTTTCGATGGAAAAATCGGGATGATGGCGGCGGATCATCTTTTCTGCATCGGCAATGACCGTCAGGTTGCGCAGTCCCAAAAAGTCCATCTTCAAAAGTCCCAGCTCTTCCAGGGTGGTCATGGTATACTGGGTGACAATCGCCTCATCATTTTTGGCAAGCGGCACATACTTTTCCACCGAGTCGCGGGCAATCACAACGCCCGCTGCGTGGGTGGAGGCGTGGCGCGGCATCCCTTCGATTTTTAAGGCGTGGTCAATCAGCTCTTTGACCTGCGGGTCACTTTCGTACATGATGCGCAGGTCAGGGGAGCGTTCCAGCGCTTTTTCGATGGTCATATGTAGCTCCATCGGGATGGCTTTTGCTACCTTGTCCACCTTTTGATAGTCCATACCCATCACCCTGCCGACGTCGCGGATTCCTCCGCGGGCTGCCATCGTACCGAAGGTGATGATCTGTGCCACCCTGTCCTTGCCGTACTTTTGGATGACATAGTCGATGACCTCTTCCCTGCGTTCATAGCAGAAGTCGATGTCAAAGTCGGGCATACTGACCCTTTCCGGGTTGAGGAAGCGCTCGAACAGTAGATTGTATTTCATCGGGTCGATGCCGGTGATGCCAATACAGTAGGCAGCGATGCTGCCCGCGCCGGAGCCTCGTCCCGGTCCAACCGGTATGCCGTGGCGCTTGGCATAGTCGATAAAATCCCAGACAATCAGGTAATAGTCGACATAGCCCATCTTTTCGATGACCGACAGCTCATACTCCAGCCGCTCCCGATACTCCTGCGGCGCATCCGCTCCATAGTGCTGTTCAAAGCCTTCCCAGCATTTTTCGCGGAAGAACGTCACATTTTCCTTTCCGTCGGGCACCTCAAAGCGAGGAAGGATGTGGTGCCCAAAGGTAAACTCCACCTGACAGCGGCGGGCAATGGCGACGGTGTTGTCCAGCGCCTGCTGGATGACCTTTTCGTCGAAGATACACTCGCGCATCGCCTGCTCCATCTGCTGTCGGCTCTTGACATAAAACTCCTCGGTTTCAAACTCCATTCCGTTGTCCTCTGAGAGGGTGTGGTTGGTCTGGATGCAGATGAGGATTTTCTGGGTCAGGCTGTCCTCTTTGGTCAGGTAGTGACAGTCGTTGGTTGCCACCAGTCCGATGTCCAGCTCCCTTGCCAGCCGAACCAGCTCCGGCAGGATGTGCTGCTGCTCCTGGATGCCGTGGTTTTGCAGCTCGATAAAAAAGTGGTCCTTGCCGAACACATCCAGATAAAACTGCGCGGTTTCCTTTGCCTGCCGGTAATCGTTGCGGGTCAGCGCGCGCGGAATCTCGCCTGCCAGACAAGCTGACAGGGCGATGATGCCTTCCGAGTGCTGGCGCAGCAGCTCGTGGTCGATGCGCGGCTTAAAGTAAAAGCCCTCGGTGTAGCTGCGGGACACCATCTTGATCAGATTCTGGTAGCCGGTCTGGTTTTCGCACAAAAGCACAAGGTGGCAGGGGGAGTTGTCGATGCCGCTGACCTTGTCAAAGCGGGTGCGCGGCGCAACATACACCTCACATCCGATGATCGGGCGAATCCCGTTGGCTTTTGCCTCTTTGTAGAAGTCGATGGCTCCGTACATTGCTCCGTGGTCGGTGACGGCGACCGCCTCCTGTCCCAGCTCCTTTGCCCGCTGCACCAGCTGCTTGATCCTGCACGCGCCGTCGAGCAGGCTGTATTCACTGTGGACATGAAGATGAACAAACTGATCTTCCATTCCTGCATCCCTCCCTTTACTTTTTCTGAGGACCGCCGCAGATTTCCTCGTCCCTCGCCTGCTTTGCCAGCTGGCTGATCTTTTGTAGGCGGTGGTTGATACCTGAGCGGGAAACGCCCAGCAGCTCGCCCAGCTCCCGCAGCGACATATCGGGATTTTCCAGCCTGGCCTGTGCTGTCTGCTTGAGCGGGACCTCCATGGTATCGAACAGCCCTCTTTGCTGCAAATAGCGGATGTCCGCTGCCTGCACCGTCGCTGCGCTCACCGTCTTTTCGATATTGGAGGTCTCGCAGTTGGTGACGCGATTGACCTTGTTGCGCATATCCTTATAGATTTTGACATTGACCACATCCATCATCGAGCCGGTAGCGCCCACCATCGTCAAAATCTCCTCGATGGAAGCGCTGTCCTTGCAGTAGACAATCTGCTGTCCCCGACGGGTGGTGCGTTTAAAATTCAGCTGCAAGCTGTCCAGCACACCCATCAAAAACAGGGCGGTCTGCTCATCGGTCAGCACAAATTCCAGATGGTAGTCCTTCTGCGGGTCGCTGATATTCGAGCAGCTCAGCAGCGCGCCTGCCAAAAAGGCATGGCGATGCTCAACGTCCTCCAGCAGCGCAAAGTCGTAACCGCCCTCCTGCCCTTGAAAGAAGGCGAGGAGGGTCTTGCGGTCCTCCTCGTCGTCCACGCTGACCGCATAGGTCGGCTGCTGAAAATTTCCGTTGTATTCTCTGGTCGTCACGCTGGTCTGCATCGGAATCTGCTGAAAGATCAGCTTTGCATACAGCTTTGCGATATATTTGTTCTCGGTCGTCATCGAAATGCTCTGCTGGGAAAAGCTTTTTCCGCACAGCATCATTCCATAGCTGAACGCCTTTTTGTTTCGTCCAATCAATCCTTTGTTGTGGCTGATCTCACTTTTGACCTTGGTTGCGAATGTCACCCAGGTGACCTCCTTAAAATCCTGTTTTACAGCTTCTTTTTCTCAATATCCCTGTGGCTGGTGATAACCCGCAATCCCTGCTGGTGCAGGTGCTGGGAAAGCTCCCGTGCGATGGTGACCGAACGGTGCTTTCCTCCAGTGCAGCCGACGGCAATCACCAGCTGGCTTTTCTTTTCGTCGTGGCGGTACAGCGGAATCATATAATCAATAAAATCATACAGTCGTGTCAAAAAGCCCTGCGTTTTCTGGGAGTCCAGCACAAACTGCTGCACCGGCTCATCCAGACCGGTCATCGGGCGCAGGTTTGGGTCATAAAACGGGTTTGGCAGACAGCGGACATCGAACATCAAATCTGCATCCACCGGCACGCCGAACTTAAATCCGAAGGAGATGCAGTTGACCACAAAATCGTCCTTGTCCGGGTCGTTACTGCGGAACAGATCGTGGATATTGCTGCGCAGCTGGGCAGCCGACAGCAGGGTGGTGTCGATGACCATGTCCGCCCGCTCTTTGATCTGGCGCAGCAGCTCCCGCTCCTGATTGATTGCCCGCGACAGTGAATCGCTTTTGCCCATCAGCGGGTGCGGTCGTCTGGTGATTTTATATCGGTTGATCAACTCATCGGTCGCCGCATCCAAAAACAAAATCTGATAGCTGACCTTTTCCCGGTCCAGCTCTGCCAGCGCACCGGTCAGCTGCTGGATAAACGCCTCGCCGCCGATTCCGCGGCGCAGCCCTCTGGCATCCACCACCAATGCGACCCGGTCGTTGTCCGACGGGTCCTGCCCATTGAGTCCCAGATGGGCAAATTTGGGGATCAGCGAAGGCGGGATATTGTCCACGCAATACAGCCCGACATCCTCCAACGCCTCCACCACTGCGGATTTTCCCGCACCGGACATTCCCGTCACAATGATAAATCGCATAACCTTTCCCCTTCTTCCTCTATCCAGTCAAAGCAGCCACCCGGCTTACGGCAGCTGTCTGACCTCCATTTCCAGCACAAAGCCGGTCTTTTCCTTTACACAATCCTTCACCTGTTCCACCAGCCCGAGCACATCGGCACAGGTGGCGCCGCCGATGTTGACCACAAAGCCCGCGTGCTTTTTGCTGACCTGAGCGCCGCCCACCGTCAGCCCGCGCAGACCGCACCGGTCAATCAGCTGGGAAGCATAGGCTCCCTGCGGACGCTTGAAGGTGCTGCCGGCGCTGGGGTATTCCAGCGGCTGCTTTTCCCTGCGCTGGGTGATGATGCGCTCCATCTCCTGTTCGATGGCAGTGCGGTCGCCCTGCTCCAAAGCAAATGCTGCGCGCAGGATGCACCCATGCAAAAACGACTGTTCCATAAAACAGCTGTGTCGGTAGGACAATCCCAACTGCTCGGTAAACAGCCGCTGCACCTGCCCGTCCTCGTTTAGATATTCCACCCACACCAGTCGGTCCTTCAGCTCGCCGCCGTATGCGCCTGCATTCATATATACCGCTCCGCCGATGCTGCCGGGGATTCCCCAGGCAAATTCCAGCCCGGTCAAGCCCGCCTGACAAGCTGCGGCACAGACCGCTGAAAGATGCTTTCCGGCAGGAGCAATCAGGAGGTTGCCCTCCTGCACGATTTCTCCTTCAAACGCATATTCGAGCCGTTGCCGATAATCCAGTATGGAACAGCACACTCCTGTGAAAATTGCAGCAGCGCAGCCAGTTGGCTGCGGTCGGCAGGAACTGCCATCGCTGCGGCAGGTCCGCCAATCCGAAAGCTGGTGTGTGCGCTCATCGGCTCCTTCCACAAAAGCTTTATTTGATGTTGGGCACACAGCCGTTCCAGCTGCTCACCGACTTTTTGATTGAAACAAGCCATTGGCAAATCCCCTTCCATTTTTGGTTAACGCTCCACCCCTGCCCGTTTTTGGGCAACGACCTGCTCAAAGCGTTCGGCATCCGCATTAATAATCTGCTGCTGCGGAAATTCCAGCTCCTCAAGCAGCTGAATTGCCTGCGCAAAGCCGCCGACATTTCCGGCAAAGTGCGCATCGCTGTTGACCACCACCGGAATTTCCAGCTGCTTACACAGCTTGAGAATCTGCGCACAGCGGCTGCGGGCACTTTCGGGTCCGCACAAGGTCGCATTGTTGACCTCCACAATCTTGCCATACTCCTTAAACGCCTTTAAAACCGGCAGGCAGTCAAATTCATAATTGCCTCTGCCACAGTGACCGATGACATCGACGTCCGGGTTTTGTGCAATTTTCAGCCACGCTTTGGTGTGCTGCTCCCGGCTCTGCGGTGCAAAGCAGGGACCGTGCATCGAAGCGATGACCCACTCCAACGAGCGCAAGATTCTGCTGTCGATGTCCAGAGAACCGTCGGCATCCAGAATATTTGCCTCGACTCCATGCAGAATGTGGACACCGCGGTAGACCGAAGGAACCTCCCATTGGTTCAGACAATGCCAGATGTGCGGTGCATCCGGCATATTCGGTCCATGTTCGGTCATCGCAAGATAGAGCAGTCCGCGCTCCTTTGCCGCCTCGATGTTTTCCAGAACGGTGCTGTAAGCGTGATTGCTTGCAATCGTGTGGGTGTGTGTATCTGCTATCAATTTCATGGATGAGTTCCCCTCACTTTTTTCTATTCATCTGCCGCAGATCAATATTCGTCCGAGGTATCCTTTTTAATTGTTTCCGGCGGAAGGTCGTCCACCATGCCCAGCTGGCGCAGCAGCTCCTGTGCAGCGTTGTAGCCCATCTTCTTCTGACGGTTGTTCATCGCTGCGACTTCGATGATGACAGCAAGGTTTCGTCCGGTCTTGACCGGAATGGTCAGCGAAGGGACCTTGTTGCCTAAAATTTCCATGTATTCGTCGGTCATGCCCATGCGGTCATAGACCTTTGTCTTTTCCCAGGGTTCCAGGGAGATGACCATATCTACCTTTTCCGTCATCTTGACCGAGCCCATACCGAAGATGCGGCGGGCGTTGATGATGCCCACGCCGCGCAGCTCCATAAAGTGGCGGATGTTTGCCGGCGAAGAGCCGACCAGTGTTTTGTCCGACACACGGCGAATTTCCACCGCATCGTCCGCTACCAGACGATGTCCTCGTTTGATCAGCTCAATGGCAGTTTCACTCTTACCGACACCGCTTTCGCCCAGCAGCAGGATGCCTTCGCCGTAAACCTCCACCAAAACACCGTGGCGGGTGATGCGCGGTGCAAGGTCCACCTTGAGGGTGGCAATCATCGTTGCCATAAAATCGCAGGTCGGCTGGCTGGTGCGCAGCAGCGGCACACCGTAGGTGTTGGCAGCGGTTACCATCTCTTCGGGGATGTCCAGATTGCGGGTGATGATGACTGCCGGAATTTTTTTAGAAAAAAAGGTATCCAGAAATTCCTGACGCTCCTGCGGGGTATATTTTTCCATATAGGCAAATTCGCCCAAACCAAACAGCTGAATCCTGCTGCCGTCAAAATAATCATAAAACCCGCACAGCTGAAGTCCCGGGCGGTTGATGTCCACCGTTTTAATCATGATTTCCTGTGGGTCCTGCGGCATATAGACCGTTTCCAGTTTCAAGTCCTCTATTAGCTTGGAAAGTGCGACTGAATACAGCTTTGCCATAAGTCATCCTCCTTGCATCCGAGCGTCCTGCGACGCCTGTTTTTATGGATGTGAGCAAAAGTTCGGCTCTCATCCCTCCATTATTTGTTTAAAATAATCATATTTATTATAACACATCTTGTGATGTAAGAAAACTGCTCTCAGGAATTTATTTTATACAAAAAAATCGGCAGACGGTATTCGTTTGGAATATCATCTGCCGATTTTTTTGGTGAGGACAAGTGGACTTGAACCACCGACCCCTTGCATGTCAAGCAAGTACTCTAACCAACTGA
>SAMEA3387494__coassemble_4015_pt1 | contig 7991 bp, 7 predicted proteins | sample SAMEA3387494__metabat2_high_PE_044 | metagenome-assembled genome bin SAMEA3387494 (sample SAMEA3387494) | Felis catus | biome: Faeces | place: United Kingdom | collected 2012
CTGCTGACCCTGTCCACCTGCACCTATGAATTTGCCGATGCGCGGCTGGTGGTGGTGGCACGACAGCTGCGGGAGGGGGAGAGTGCCGAGGACTTTGGCAAGCAGGTAGTTAAGCGGGAAAACCCGGTGATGCCGCAAATCTGGAACGAGCTGTTCGGATAAAGGCAGGGGTTTACAGTTAAAAAAAGGAGAGAAGGTTATGAGCAGACTTTGTTATCAAGGGGAGCAGTTTTTGCTGGACCAAAAGCCGTTTCGGATTTTGTCCGGCACCATCCACTATTTTCGGGTGACACCCGATTACTGGGAGGACCGCTTAAAGAAACTGCGTGCCTGCGGCTTCAATGCGGTGGAGACCTACACCTGCTGGAACCTGCACGAGCGGCAGGAGGGCAGGTTTGACTTTTCCGGCGGGCTGGATGTGGCTCGCTTTGTGCAGACGGCACAGAAGCTGGGATTGTATGTCATCCTGCGCCCGGGACCGTACATCTGCGCGGAGATGGACTTTGGCGGGCTGCCGTCCTGGCTGTTAAACCGACCGGGTCTTGCCCTGCGCTGCAACAATCCGCTGTTTTTGCAGAAGGTGGCAGCCTACTACAAGCAGCTGTTTGACCGCCTGCGCCCATATCTGGGAGAAAACGGCGGCAACATCATCGCAGTGCAGGTGGAAAATGAGTACGGCAGCTACGGCAACGACAAGGATTACCTGCGGGCGGTGGCGCAAATCTATCGGGACAACGGGGTCAACGAGTTCTTCTTTACTTCCGATGGACCCAATCAGCTGATGCTGGGCGGCGGAAGCCTGCCGGAGTATCTGGCGACAGCAAACTTTGGCAGCCGCGGCAAGGAGCATTTTGACACCCTGCGCCGGTTTGCGCCCGAACGACCGGTGATGTGTACCGAGTTCTGGAACGGGTGGTTTGACCACTGGTACGAGCAGCACCACCGCAGAGAAAGTGACGAGACCGCAGGGCAGCTGGAGCAGATGCTGCGCGATGGCGGTTCGGTCAATCTGTATATGTTCCACGGGGGAACCAACTTCGGCTTTACCAACGGAGCCAACCACGACGGCTGCTATCAGCCGACGGTGACCAGCTATGACTACGACTGCCCGGTGAGCGAGTGCGGAGATTTGACCGAAAAATATTTTGCCATCAAGCGGGTGGCAGAGCAGTATATGGGCAAGGCACCTGATTTGCAGGTGGGAAATCTGCCAAAGCATGACTACGGCAGGGTGCAGCTGACACAGCAGACGCCGCTGTTTGCCCACCTGCCGCAGCCGGTGGAGAGCGCAAGCACCCTGACGATGGAGCAGCTGGAACAGGATTTTGGCTTTGTGCTGTATGAAACGGTGCTGCACGGACCCTTTGAGCGCAGTGAGCTGACCATCGATGGGCTGCACGACCGGGCGATGATCTATGTGGACGGCAAGCTGGCAGGGATTCAGGAGCGGACCGGACGCAGGAACGATGCAATCTACCTGGAGCTGGAGGCAGGACAGACAGCGGTGCTGCGCATTTTAGTAGAGAATATGGGACGCATCAACTACGGACCAAAGCTGCTCGACTGCAAGGGCATCCTGCGTGGGGTCAAGCTGGGATGTCAGTATCAGTTTGGCTGGAAGCATTATTCTCTGCCCTGCGACTGCCCGCCGCAGCAGGGATATGAGCCGGTCGGTGCCGGTGCAGATGCGCCGCTCTTTTTAAAGGGCAGCTTTACGGTGCAGCAGCGGCAGGACACCTTTGTGCGGCTGGACGGCTTTACCAAGGGCAACGTCTACATCAACGGCTTTCACCTGGGCAGATACTGGAATCCGGCAGGCCCGCAGAAGACCCTCTATCTGCCGGCTCCGCTGCTGCGTGAGGGAGAAAACGAGCTGGCAGTGCTGGAGCTGGAGGGAATCGACGGTCCGGCGCAGGTACATTTGACCGACTGCGAGGATTTGGGATAAAAAATTTTAAAAAACTTTCCCAAAACCCTTGACAAAACTTTTTTTAGATGTTATTATAGTAAAGCTGATTGCGATACAGATTCCATCAGCAGAACAATAGCATCTGCGCTTGTAGCTCAGCTGGATAGAGTGACTGGCTACGAACCAGTAGGTCGGGGGTTCGAGTCCCTTCAAGCGCGCCAAGCAAAAAGCACCACAAGTTTTTTGTGGTGCTTTTTGTTGTATATGGGAAGATGCTGTGCGATTTTTATCGGCTGCATCTTTTTGTTTTGTTTTATTTTCGTATATCTACGGGATGATGTCGTCGACAGAAATTCTATAATGCTCCGAATAAAAAAGGCAGCTATCTGAAATGCACTCAGATAGCTGCCCTTTTTATCTATTTCAATTACAGGCGAAGTTTAGTAGCCGTACCGTTTACGGCAGCGCACCAGCATGAAGGTTGCCAGACCGATTGCAGCCAGTTCGGCAATCGGATTTGCCAGCCACACACCGGTTACGCCCAGCAGAGCAGGCAGGGTCAACATGGCGATAATCATAAAGACAAACGAGCGGGAAAAAGCCAGGATGGCAGATACGATGCCGTTGGACAGGGCGGTGAACATCCCGCTGGCAAAAACGTTAAAGCCGATGAACAGCAATGCAATCGAGCAGATGCGGTTGCCTGTTACTGCAAGGTCGTAGACCGGGTTGCCCGGGCGGGCAAAGATAGACACCAGCGGGCGGGTTGCCAACTGGGAGAGCAGCAGCATCATCACTGCCATCGCTCCAATCAGGCGAAAACTGATGGAAACCAGGCGCTTGAGCTTGGCGCGGTTTTGTTCACCGTAATAAAAGCTGACCATGGGAGCTACCCCGTAGGAATAGCCGGTGTACAACGAGGTGGCAAACATCAATACATACATGATGATGGTGATGGCAGCGACACCGTCTTCGCCCACATAGTGCAGCATGGTCCAGTTGAACATCAGGTTTACGATGCCGGTGACCAGAGCAGTCGCCATCTCCGAGCTGCCGTTTGCAGCTGCCTGCACCAACGTTTTGAGGCAATGTCCGGGTCTGACAAAGTGCAGCAGTTGGCTGCGATTGGAAAACAGCAGCGTTCCCACCACGGCAGTCACCGAGTATCCCAAGCCGGTGGCAATGGCAGCACCCGCAATGCCCATCTGGAATACCTCAATAAGCAGGTAGTCGAGCAGGATATTGAGCACACCGCCGGTGATGGAGCAGAGCATCGACAGGGTGGAACGTCCACTGGCAATCATGTACAAAGTAAAGTTGTTCATCAGCAAAATCGGTACCGTGAACAACAGGTAACGGCTCAGGTAAGCGTGGCAGTAGTCAAACACCTTTTGGGAAAGACCCATACCGGCAAAGATTTTGTCCATCAGGGCATAGCCGAGCAGTGACATCAGGATACCGACGCCGATATTGACCAGAATCAGAAAGGTAAAGTCCCGACGAGCCTCTTCGATTTTCCCTTCTCCGGCTTTTTTCATAATGACGGCACTTCCGCCAGTGGCAAGCATGGTCGAAACAGCAGTCACCAATGAGATAATGGGGGCGCTTAAATTGATTGCAGACAGTGCATCGGTTCCCAGCAGGTTGGAGACGAACAAGCCGTCAATCATGGTGTAAAATGACATGAAGACGGTCATCACGATGGTGGGTACAGCAAATTTCAGCACGTTTTTTAAAGTGACCGGCTGGCTGTAGGCATTTTCACTGGGCATTTGCAGATTCCTCCTTAACAGTTCTGTTGTTAGCATAAACGATACAGTAACTGTAAGGTCAATACCCCTGCTCATTTTCGTTGGACTTTTTACCGTAGTTTTCAGAATGCCTGCTAAATCCCGTCGATTTGGCATTTATTCTGCATGCTGCAAATTAAATGCAGTGTAGTCGGGCAGAGCCGTCGGCAAAGGGGGAGGAAAGCACCTCGCCGCGGCGGTAGCACAGGTGCAGGATGGGAGACGGACAGCCCTTTAGCAGCGAAATCGGAAATTCTATCAGCACACCCCAAAAGACACCTTCGAGGTTTTCACCTCCGCTGCGGCTGATGGTGATGTGTGGATCGCTTGTTGAGGCGTGCTGGGCAGAACAGACGGCTGTTACAAGGGATTGTGCACAAGCTTCGTCCGACAGGGCAAGGCAAAACTGCCAATCCGGCTGGGGAGAGACTTCAAAGCAGGCAAGGTAGAAGGAAAGCCGGTCGTTGCAGCCGCTGTCCTTTTCGACCTCGGCTTCACCACAGCGGCAGCCGGTCAAGGTAACAAAGGTCAACGCCTCCAGGCGTTGACCTGTCAACGTCTGTTGCGTGGTCAACGTCTGTTGCCCTGTCAACGTCTGTTGCGTGGTCAACGTCTGTTGCGTGGTCAACTCCGGCTGCGTGGTCGGTTGGCTGGCGGTCGGTTGGCTGGTGGTCGGCTGCTGCTCTTTCAGGCAGTGGCAAAACAGCAGCGGTGCGCTGAGGGTGGAAAACTGGCGGGCATCGCTTTGGGCAGGCAGACGGGGGAGGGTATATTCGGTCATAATTTTGCTCCTTTTGGGGTGATGGGACTTGATAGTATGATTCTATGATAGCACGGCAGGGTCGATGCTGGCAAATGAAAAAAAGCCCCTCAGCGTGTGTGCTGAAGGGCTTTGGCAAGCTCGAGAGGATGATTTAGGCGATTTTGTGCAGGGCGCTGTCGGCAAACAGCTTGTTGCCCAAGCCGGTTTTTTCCAATGCACGGACCATCGGCAATCCCAGCACAAAGCAGGCAATCGCTTCGCCCAGTGCAACCTGTCCGGCGTTGATTAAAAAGATGGGCAGATTAAACGAGCCGGAGAAGACAAAGGTCAGCTCCAGTCCGATGACGATGCCGTTGACTAAAACCGGCATCAAAGCGGATAAAAAGGGAAGACCCTTGATGCGCACACCGCGCAGCTGATGGGTCAAAAAGGCAGCCAGCAGGGTCGCAGCCGAGCCGAACAGGACGTCGAGCGGACCGAGAATGTTGGCTTTGGTAAAGACCCCCAGTGTGTTGACCAGCACGCACCCGAGGGTGAGACCGGCGATGGGGGTGGACGAAAAGACCGGCAGCAGGGTGAACGCCTCGGAGACGCGCAGCTGCACCGGTCCGAAGATAAAGGTCATAAACGGCAGGCTCAGCACAAAGTAGAGCGCTGCAACCATCGCATTGACCGCCATCTTCCTGACAGTGTTGTTTCTCATATTCGATTTTCCTTTCGTAGTGTGTTTTTAAGTCAGGAACTTGCGACTGACTGCGCCCGGCTGTTGCCGCAGGTCGGATGCGCTCCCTATTATACACCATCAGGCGGTGGGATGCAAGGGAGAAATCCACAAAAACAGCAAAGCGACGGGGAGAAGAAAAAGCGCACAGGGTCTTGTCAAACGGGTGGGTTTCATATTATTATATTATGGAAGGAATCCGGGGAAACCCCGAAAAACAACGAAAAAGGACGGGAAGGTCATGGAATATTTGCAGGGAATCTATCGCATCAGCCATGTGGGTACAGGCAGTATGTGCGATTTTACCATTGAATGTCCGCAGCTGGCACAGCGCTCGAAGGCAGGGCAGTTTGTACACATCCGCCTGCCGGGCTTTACACTGCGCCGTCCCATCTCCATCTGCGAGGTGGAAGGGGATAGCCTGCGCATCCTGTTTGATGTGCGCGGCGAGGGCACCCGTGCAATGGCACAGCTGCGCGAGGGAGACTCCATCGACGTGATGGGACCGCTGGGCAACGGCTTTACACTGCTGGACCCACAAAAAAAGGCAGTTGTGGTGGGAGGCGGCATCGGTGTGCCTCCTATGCTGCAAACAGCCAAGCACTATGCAGGCAATGCGACTGCCATCCTGGGCTTTCGCGATGCGGGCAAGATCGTGCTGACACAGGACTTTGAAAAATACGGCGTGCGGGTGATGCTGGCAACCGACGACGGCTCGGCAGGTCACCACGGCTTAGTCACCGACCTGCTGCGGCAGCGTCTGGAGGAGGAAAAGCCGGACATCGTCTATGCCTGCGGACCGAAGGTGATGCTCAAGTTTGTTGCGCAGATGTGTGCGCAGTACGGCGTGCGCTGCGAGGTATCGCTGGAGGAGCGGATGGCTTGCGGTGTGGGCGCGTGCCTGGGATGTGCAACGCCGATCCGCCGCGAGGACGGCTCGGTGACCTATCTGCACGTCTGCAAGGACGGTCCGGTGTTTGATGCGGAAAGGGTGATATTCGATGAATGAGAATATGAAGGTATCCATCGCCGGGGTGGAGTTTAAAAACCCGGTCATCACAGCCTCGGGCTGCTTTGGCTTTGGTCGGGAGTATGAATGTGTTTATCCGTTGTCCCGTCTGGGTGGTATTTCGCTTAAAGGGATGACCTTCCGCGAGCGTCTGGGCAACCCGCCGCCGCGCATTGCCGAAACCCCGAGCGGGATGCTCAACTCGGTCGGTCTGCAAAATCCGGGTGTGGAGCATTTTCTAAAGCATGACCTGCCGTATCTGGCACAGCAGGACACCGTCAAGATTGCCAACATCGCAGGCAGCTGCATCGAGGACTACTGCGCCATTGCAGAGCGCCTTTCGGAAAGTGAGATTGATATGTTCGAGCTGAACATCTCCTGCCCGAACGTAAAGCAGGGCGGAGCTGCCTTTGGCACCAGCTGCGAAAGTGCAGAAAAGGTGGTCAAGGAGGTGCGCCGCTATGCCAAAAAGCCGATGATTGTCAAGCTGTCGCCGAATGTTACCGACATCGCCTCGATTGCACAGGCGGTGGAGGCGCAGGGAGCCGACGCTGTTTCGCTGATCAACACCCTGCTGGGCATGAGAATCGACATCAACACCCGTCGACCCATTTTAAAGAATAATGTGGGCGGTCTGTCCGGTCCGGCAATCTTTCCGGTAGCGGTGCGCATGGTCTGGCAGGTAGCCAACCGTGTGAAGATTCCGGTGATTGGCATGGGCGGCATCGAAAAATGGCAGGATGCGATTGAGATGATGATGGCAGGCGCGAATGCAATCCAGATCGGTGCAGCGATGTTTTATAATCCAAAGGCACCCATCGAGGTCATCGACGGGATGCAGCAGTGGATGCAGGACAACGGTGTCAAGGACATCAATGAGATTGTGGGTACGGTGCAGCCCTGGTAACAGCGCAAACAATGTGGGAAGGAATGTGGCAAACGCCCGATGACGATATTATATCTGATTAGACATGGAGAGACCGCAGGCAATTCGGAGGGTCGCTTTCAGGGAATCGTGGACAACCCTTTGAATGAATCCGGGATGCAGCAGGCACAGATGCTGGGGATGGCGTTCAGCCTTTCCCGGGTGGATGTGCTGTACACCAGTCCCCTGCTGCGCGCCCGTCAGACCGCGCAGATGATTGCCCAGATGCACGGGCTGCAAAAGCTGGAGCCGGTGGTGGAGCCGGGCTTGAGCGAGCTGGATGGGGGACTGCTGGAGGGACGCCGCTTTGACGAGTTGGCGGTGGAGTACCCGCAGGTGATGCAGGCGATGTATCATGCACCTGCGCAGCTGTGCTGCCCGGGCGGAGAATCAATGAAGCAGCTGTCCGAGCGCATTGTGCAGACGGTGGACCGAATCGTTCGGCAAAATCAGGGCAAGGTAATCGTAGCGGTCAGCCACGGGATCGTTATTTCTTCCTATATTCATTTTGTCAGCGGCAAGCCGTTTGAGCAGATGAGCAACGGAATGGTGGCAAACGCCTCGGTGAGCAAGTTCTTATTTAATGATGACCTGATTGTCTGCATGGAGTATGCCGACGACCGGCGGCACATGAAGAATGGGACCTATCTGACCACCCGCGGCTTTGAACCGAACCAGATTGAAAATCCCGACCCATACGCAGTTGAGAAGCCATAGTCATCAATAAGCAAACGAGCGGTGAAAGCAAAGAAGCTTTGCCGCTCGTTTGCTATTTTTAAGAAAAATCCAATTTTTTCAAAAAAAAGTCAAAAAAAGATGAAAAAAGGTGTTGACAAAAAGAAGTTGGCGTGGTATTATAATTGAGCTGTCTGAG
>SAMEA3387494__coassemble_4499_pt1 | contig 6926 bp, 7 predicted proteins | sample SAMEA3387494__metabat2_high_PE_044 | metagenome-assembled genome bin SAMEA3387494 (sample SAMEA3387494) | Felis catus | biome: Faeces | place: United Kingdom | collected 2012
TGCGGCAAAGGCTGCATCCACCGCTTCCTTCAAGGTGGCAAGACCGTCGGTCACCTCGATGACCCGCGCGCCCAGAATCTTCATGCGGGCAACGTTGGGCGCCTGCTTTTTGATGTCCACCGAGCCCATGTAGATGTCGCACTCCAGTCCGAAGTAGGCGGCAGCGGTGGCAAGTGCAACTCCGTGCTGTCCGGCGCCGGTTTCGGCAATCACCTTTTTCTTACCCATATATTTTGCCAGCAGCGCCTCACCCATGCAGTGGTTGAGCTTGTGCGCACCGGTATGGTTGAGGTCCTCACGCTTGACATACAGCTGAACGCCGTTGCCCAGGCTCTGGGACAGACGGTCCAGATGGGAAACCGGTGTCGGTCTGCCCTGAAAGTCCTTGCGGATGCGGCGCAGCTCGGCGATAAATTTTGCAGACTTGCAGATGGTCTGGTAGGCATCGCGGATTTCAACCATCGCTGCTTTAAGCTCCTCCGGGATGTAAGCTCCGCCGTATTTTCCAAAATAGCCGTCGTTGGTTGGGTAGTTTTTAAAGTAGGTATCAAAATCAACGTTGTTCAATTTCATCTTTCTTCCTCCATCACAAAAAGTATCTTCATTTGGTTGGTTTTCGGTTTTTCATCGGTCCATCTTTCCTGACGCCATCGTTTGGTCTGCAACATTCGGTTTTCCTCCCTGTTTTGCCTTAGCGTCTGTCAACAGCTCTTTGTGATGTTGGAAAACAACAAAAGCGCCCTTGACAGAATCCTTTTGTTCTGTCAAGGGCGAATAAAATTCTTTATCCGTGGTGCCACCTTGATTCACCTGCTGTACAGCCGGTACGCTTTTACAGGATACCAACATATCCCCGACAACTAACGTATGCCTGACACGTCGCAGAATACTTTGAATGGGACCTTCCCTTTCATTTGACTGCGCCCTCAGCGGTCCATTTGACGACTTGTTTCTCCCCCGACTCTCAGCAACACGGGTTCTCTGTACAGGCATCATCGCCGTTATCTCCGCTTCAACAGTTTGTTTATGAACTTGGCTTGATTCTATCACAGCACAGGGCAACTGTCAATCCCTTTTTACAAAATTTCTTTGATAGTTTTTTGTCAATATACACCACTTTTCCTCCTTTGTCCCACACCAGCTGTTGTACAGATTGACATTATTGTCAAAAAGAATACAATGGAAATAGAACGATACGGAGGAAAAACAAATGGAACAGACCAATAAACTCAACTGGATTAAAAAAGTCACCCCGCTGCTGTACAACCTCTCGCTGGCAGGCATCTGCCTGTACATTGCATTGCGCTGCCGCAGCTGGGCAAACCTTCTGCTGCCCTGGGAAACCGGATTTGTCTTTTTCCCGCTGGCGGCTGTGTACTACCTGTCCAACCAGCTGCTGTGCAAAAAATATCTGGTGGCAGAAAACCGCGCCCTCACCTATTGGGTCAGCGTTGCCACCTTTGTGGTCATCTACCTGTCGATGTCGATTTTGTGCGCTGACCTGCTGCAATGGTTGCTGCACTTCTTTTTAACCGATGCCGCCCGGCAAACGCTGTTCATCCTGTGCGGTTTTGCCTGCCTTGCCTTCACCCTTTTCTTTGCCTGCTATGGCTACTACAAGACCACCAAAATCGTAACCGTTCAATATCCGCTTGCCAGCGAAAAGCTTGCCCGCCCGTTGCGCATCGTACAGCTCAGCGACCTGCACATCGGCTTTTTTGTGGGCGAACAGCACATCCGCAAGACGGTGGAGGCAGTCAACCGGCTTCAACCGGATATGGTGGTCATCTCCGGCGATATGATCAACGCTGCCAACACCCTGGAATGTCCCGAAATCGAAGCGGTCGAACGGCTGCTGGCACAGCTGCACTCGGTCAAGGGGACCTATGCGGTTGTGGGCAACCACGACCCGGAGGTGTCCGACCCGGACTTTCAGGATTTTTTAAAGGCATCTGACATCCACCTGCTCAACGATTCGGTCTTTGCCGACAACGATTTGCAGCTGGTCGGACGCACCACCTGCACCAAACCCCACCTTCCCCTCTCCGCTTTGATGCAAAATCTGGATTCACAGCGGCTGACGGTGGTGCTCGACCACGACCCCATCGGCATCCCGCAGGCGGTCGAAGCCCACGCCGACCTGGTGCTGTGCGGTCACACCCACCGCGGACAGGTCTTTCCGCTGGCGTGGTTTGTCCGCTTTTTATACAGCAAACAGCAGCTGTGGGGAATTTCCCGCAGCGGTGACACCACCTCCATCGTCAGCGCCGGCACCGGCTTCTTCACCATGCCGATGCGCATCGGCTCCGACTGCGAGGTGGTCTGCATCGACATCCGCCCTTCTGCCAACGAGCAACTGTAATTGGGAGGTTCTGCTATGAAATGGATTTTGCTTTTCATCTATCTGCTGATGATTCTCGGCGTCATCTTTTTGGAGCGCAAACAGCCGACCGAAGCGCTGCTGTGGGTGGTGGTCCTGGTCTGCCTGCCGTACCTGGGCGCGGTGCTGTATCTGGTGTTCGGCAGCACCATGGCAATCAAGCTGACCGCCTACCTGCGCAAAAAACGTCCGGACGAGCATCACCTCTCCATCCCGCAGCAAACTGTCCTCCCCGAGCTTGCCGTATCCGACGAGGACCGCCAGGTCATCCAGTTTAACCAAAGCTACAACCGCAGCCGTCTGACCAGCTGTGACGATGTGCAAATCTATACCAACGGAGAAGGGCACTACCGCCAGCTGTTTGCGGACATCCAAAACGCCAAGGAGTGCATCTACATCGAATTTTACACCATCCACCACGACCTGATGGGCGAAGCGTTGGTCAAAGCCCTCAGCGAAAAGGCAAAGCAAGGGGTCAAGGTGCTGGTGATGTGCGATTTTGTCGCCAACCTTTCCACCCCTGCCCGTATGTTCCGTCCGCTTTGTCAGGCAGGCGGCAAGGTCATCCGCATCAAGCCCTTCTTCACCCACTACCGCAGCCACCGCAAGATCGTGGTCATCGACCACAGCATCTCCTACATCGGCGGCATGAACATCGGCAAGCAGTATGCCAACCTTGCCAAGGTCAAAAATCCGTGGCGGGACACCCAGGTCCGCATGACCGGCGGGTGCAGTCATGTGCTGGATGAATATTTCCTGACCGACTGGCTGTGCTCGGTGCGCCGCAAGGACTGGAAGGAAACGGTGGAGTATGTCGATTCGCTGCCGCAGGTGCAGGAAACCCTCTCCGCGCAGCTGTGCCAGTTCATCGTCGGCGGCGTGGACACCAACAAGGAATCGGTCAAGATGTGCTATCTGAGCATGATCCGAAGCGCCAAGCACAAAATCCGCATCCAAAGCCCGTACTTCATCCCGGACGCCTCCATCATGGACGCGCTCAAGACTGCCGCTGCTGCCGGTGTACAGATCGAGCTGATGATTCCCGGCATCAAAGCCAGCTTCTTCCTCGACCCGGTCACCACCTACTACTGCGGACAGCTGATGGAATACGGCGCAAAGGTCTACAAATACCACGGCTACATCCACGCCAAGACGATGGTCATCGACAACGAGCTGTGCTGCATCGGCTCGGTCAACATGGATATGCGCAGCCTACAGGTGGACGACGAGGTGTGCGGTGTATTCTATGCAAACGACATCGTTTCCCGCTACGACCGCATCTACGACCAGGACATCGAAAGCTGCGACCCTTACACCTGGGAGCAGTTTAGCAACCGCGGGACGAAGGAACGTCTGAGCGAAAGCATCTTTTTGCTGTTTGCTCCGCTGATGTAAACAAAAAAACAGCAGCACCGGCAGCAAATGTAAAAACGCTGCAAAAAAGCTCCCGCTCTCCCCTGCCGGCATCTGCGACAGGGATTTTCGTGGATTGCAGCCCTCTCCTGCTTCTTCCCGACAAAAAACAGGTTCGTGTATCTTTTGATACACGAACCTGTTTGCATTGGACTGTTGCAGTTATACCTTCTGCATAACGCCTTTGTTCATCTTGTAGTGGACCATGTTCGGACGCAGGCAGGAAAGGTCGTGGGTGCTGATAAGCACCGCCTTGCCGGAATCCGCCTGACGCTGGAAATGCTCCATAATCAGCGCGGTGTTCTCCTCATCCAAATCGCTGGTCGGCTCGTCGGCGATGACCAGTTTCGGCTGATGGACCACCGCTCTGGCTACTGCGACGCGGCGGCGTTCACCACCGGAAAGGTTGGTCGGATAATCCTGCGCCATCGCTTCCATGCCGAATTCCTCCAGCAGCTGCATTGCCTGCTTTTCCAAATCGGGGTATTCCCCGCACAGGCGGTGCGGCAGGCAGATGTTTTCCAGCACGGTAAAGTTTGGCAGCAGGCTGTCCCCCTGCAGCACATAGCTGATCTGTGTCGCACGTAGGTGGGTCCATTCCTTTGCCGAAAGCTTGCACAGGTCCTTGCCCTCAAAGAGGATTTCGCCGCTGTCCGCGTGGGTCAAACCGGAAATCAGATGGAAAAAGGTACTTTTTCCGCAGCCGGACGGTCCGGTCAAAGCGCACAGCTGACCGGCATCCAGCGAAAAATCCACCTCATGCACCGCATCAAATTTTGTTTGCTGACGGTCATAGGTCTTTGTCAATTTTTTGGTAACCAGCATTACATTTCCTCCCCACGGAGCAATCCGTCCAAATCGTTTCGGCTTACCTTCCATGCGGAATACAACGATGCTACGACCGAAACCAGCAGAGCCAGCAGCATACACTTGAGTCCCAGCACCAGCAGATAGGACAGGGTGGTGTTCAGCTCCGGGATATGCAGAACGGTCATCAGAGTGTTTTTAAAGATGAGCAGTGCGGTAGTTCCAACGGCAGCGCCCAAAAATCCGCCCAGCACGCCGATCAGCACACCTTCGGTCAATACCATGCCGGCAAGCTTGCCGCTGTCCGCACCCAGACAAGCCAGGATACCGAACTCTTTGGTTCGCTCGTTGATGGTGATGGTGAAGATGCACAGTAGTGCCACAACAACCAGAACCGCAATCAATGCCACCAGAATGGCACTGTAGCTGCCCATACTCTGGGTGGACTGGATGGCTTCGGACATGATGGCGTTGGTGGTGTAGGCTGCCAACGGCGAATCTTCCGCCAAACGGAAGTTGATGGTTCTTGCCAGCGCCTTGACGTCGGTTCCCTCTTTGGCACGAATCATCAAAGAGGACACCAGCTGGCTGCTGTCCGGTCTTTCGCGGAAGGTTTCGTACCATTTTTCGCTGCTCATGATTTCCTGCGCGGTTTCATAGGTCATAAAGACGCAGGTGTCATAGTTGGTGCCGGAGCGTTCCAGATGACCGACCACCTTGAACGGCTCGTTAAAAAAGATGACCTCGTCCTCTTTTTCCGGCGTAATCTGCGAACCGATAATCATTTCACCGCGTTCCGGCATCTTGATTTTGCTCTCTGCCAGCCACGCACTGACCACAAAGTCGGTTTCCGGCTCAAACGCAATCATCTGCACCTGTGCCGAGCAGCAGCCGGCAGCCAGCGACTGCATATACAGCTGCGGAGAGCAGGACTCCACTCCCTCCAGCGAAGCGACATCCTCGACCCATTTTTTGTCGAAGGTAAAGTCGCACTTTTCGCCCAAAAACAGCGAATCCGCCATGCTGCGCTCGTATTCTTTCGGAACTACGATGATGTCTGCGCCCAGACGGTCGGTGGTCTGTTCCAGACGGTCCTTCATGCTGTCCACCAAAACGGTGCTGAGCATCAGCGAAAAGGAAAGCATAAATACAAAGAAAATCATGCTCCAGCTACGCACCGGTCTGCGGGTCAAGTTTTTGACCGCCATCTTCTGGATGATAAACTGTTTCAAGGATTATCTCTCCTTTTCCTTGCTTACAAAAAAGAGGATGCCTTGCAAAACGATGCCGATAGCCGACAGGGTGTGGGTAATCGGGAAGGTCAGCACATTGCAAGCCATATCCGGCTTCATGCAGCTGCCAATCAGAACGGTTGGGAACAGGATGGACATGACACAGACAACCGCACCGGTGATAGCCAGCAGACGCTTGGACTCCGCCTGTTTTGCCAGCAGCTGCAGTGCACCGACAACTGCCAGAATCACACCGACCGCAATCAGAGCTTTTGCGGTGTAGAAGCATTTCATCGGCTTGTCGCCTACCGGACATACCTTGAACAGAAACTGTGGTCCTGCTGCCAGCAGAACACCGATGATCATCGTACCGATGGACATGAGTTTGTTTTTCATAATCCTTTTCTCCTTCTTCTTTTTACATCTCTTAAAAAATGTCGCGTCAGCAGGTCCGTTTAACCCGGGCTTAAACAGACAGACGCAATTTCCTTCACTCAGCAGTATACTAAAATATTATATCAGAGTCAAATTGATATTCCTTATCATTGGGCTAATTCTGATAGATTTTGTCTAAAAATTAAGCATTTTATCTAAGATGCTTGTAAATTTATTCTGTTTTTTATCTTTTAAAGATGTATTTTGCACAATTTTCTTCTTTCCTTTTTCTTATATCTTTTGCAAGCAAACAGATAAAGCCATAAAAAAACATCCGCAGAAAACTTTCTGCGGATGTTTTTTGTTAATCGTTATACAGTTCTGTCAGCTTTGCCTGGGTCCAGTAGCTATAAAATCAGGTGCACAAAAAAGTCGCCTGCCCATTTATAAAAAGAACGAACATGAAACAGAAAGTAGTTTGCCTTCCGCAATCACCCTATCTGCATCAATAAAGCAGTAGAAATTTTATGACCATCGTGATATAATAGAAATGAAAGTAACTGGTATTTCCTGCTATATATCAATAAAATTCAACCTGCTGCAAGTCGAAGGAGGGCTTTTGATGCGCTATTCTTATCCTGCCTACTTTATCAAGGAAGAGTCCGGGTATTTGGTCTTCTTTCCCTGTAGGTTTGTCAAACATATTGGACAGTGAACTC